>Ga0129317_1000598_pt1 | contig 35628 bp, 31 predicted proteins | sample Cm1ome_FD_94430 | JGI IMG/M metagenome (GOLD analysis project Ga0129317, IMG submission 94430) | Eastern black-and-white colobus group fecal microbial communities from Wisconsin, USA - Cm1105 metagenome | ecosystem: Host-associated > Mammals > Digestive system > Large intestine > Fecal | place... | reverse complement strand
CAAAAGTTTGTAGATTCCGTTGTCGATCTTATCAATTCTCGTCCCAGAAAATGCCTCGGCTGGCGCTCACCTGCCGAAGTGTTCCATAATTTAGGTGTTGCACTTGCTTGACTTTCTGCCGGGCGGTGTTTGACCCCTGGGACTTCCTGGCCTATCAGGCCGGAGGCCTGCTTTGGCTGCTGAGCCGCCGCCTCATAAGCTCCGGCAACATCCAAACTTAAAACGTCCCATTTCTTCGGCATGCACCGGAGAAATGGGACGTTTTGAATTTCATAAGCCGTCCTTCCAGCGGGGTTGGGCTTTTGCTCCCTCAGCCCGGAGGCCAGGTCATATCCCGGCCGGACAGAACGTGGAAGTGGAGATGGGGGACGGACTGCCCCGCCTGCTTCTCCCAATGGGGCAGGCCCCATTGGGTTCCCTTTGTGTTTAAATGCTCGGCGGAACTGAATTCCGCCTGCGCAATTCTCACCCGCCTGGGCGGGTGAGAATTTACGGCGCAAAAGCGCCGCCCCATCTGCGATGGGGCCCCCGGCGAGCAGGCTTGCTCAGCCCGGAGGCCAGGTCATGTCCCGGCCGGACAGAACGTGGAAATGCAGGTGGTGCACACTCTGGCCCGCCTGCTCGCCGATGTTGGACACCACCCGGTAGCTGTCCAGGCCCAGCTCCTTGGTTACCTTGGAGATGACGGCGAAGATATGGGCCACCACCCCGGCGTTGTCCTCGGTGACCTGGGCCACGGAGCCGATATGGGTCTTGGGGATCACCAGAAAGTGGGTGGGCGCCTGGGGGTCGATGTCGTAAAAGGCGAAGCACGTCTCGTCCTCATACACCCTGTTGGACGGGATGTCTCCGGCGGCGATCTTACAGAACAGACAATCGGACATGGGGAAACCTCCTTTGTTTGTCAAGTAAGATCATTGTACCTCTTTTTGCCTGAAATGCAAGATTTTTATTGCTCCGCCGGGGACAGCCCCTCCAGGGAGAAGGTCTGGCCCAGGATGGTGATGGAGGTCACCTGGGCGGGATCAATGACCTGCCGGGGCTGAAAGACAAATTCCCCCCGCCCCTGGACGGGATCATAGCTCTGGCTCACCGACCGCTCCATGGCCACCTCCTCCCCGGCCGCCATATGCAGGGTGATGGTCTCTGCCACCCCCGCCAGTCCGGGCGGCCCCCACATCCGCGGATCATCCGCCTGACCGGTGAGCTGGAAGGCGGCGCTGATGGGGGAAATGTAGAGCTTCTCCACGGTCATCCCCTCCTCCCCCACCGCGATCTCCCTGCCCACCTGATACTCCAGGCCGCTGTCCTGGCCGGGCAGCTCCACCGTGCAGGTCCTCTTGTCCTGAGAGAAATCCGCCAGGGTCCCGCTGACCCAGTTCTTTCCCAGCCACAGGGGGCGCAGCTCGGCGCTGTGGCCGATGAACTGCTGTGTTTCCGCGTTTAGGAACGAGGTGGGCCCCCGGTACCACAAAAAGGAGATGCGGTTGTCCTTTGGGTCGTCGTCCTCCAGCAAGCGGGAACCGGACACCCAGCCCCCCACCCCCCTCTCCTCCGGCTCAGGGGTGAGCACCGAGGAGAACCGGATAAAATAGTCGTCCCCCTCCAGCGCGGTGCCCTCCGGGGCGGTCACATCCACCAGCACCGCCATGGAATACCGGTCCACCAGCGCCTGCTTCAGCTCCACCGTCCAGCCATTTTCATAGGTGCGGCTGTGATGGATGGATACCACGCCATCGGCGATCAGCCCCGGGTCCCGGGCACCCCCGCTGAACAGGGCCAGCAGCCGCTGGTCCAATCCCGTGGCCACGGTAAAGGCGCAGGCCAGCAGCAGCACGGCGGCGGCCAGGGCGGCGGTCAGCTTTTTCATTTTTTTCATCGGTCTGCCCCTCCGTTCCATCGTGAGAAGGCGGTCCAGCATCGCCTGCTCCCCCTCCGGGGTGGGTTTTATCTGGTCAAACACCCCCTTGAGCTTATCCTCGTCCATACTCTTCCACCTCCAAAATCTCCTTCAGCTTCCATCTGGCCTGCACCAGCCAGGTGCGGACGGTGGACGGGTTCCTCCCCATGAGCTCCGCCGTTTCCAGGGCGGTGTACCCCTGGTAGTAGTGGAGATAGAGGACCATCCGGTACTTCTCCGGCAGGGACAGGATGTGATCCCAAAGCTCCCCGTCCGCCGGCTGCTCCCAGGTCAGACGCTCCAGCACCTCTTCCCCCGCCCGCCTTGTGCGCCACCAGTGCTTCAGCTGGTCGCGGCACTCGTTCCGGGCGGTGACGATGAGCCAGGCCTTCTCATGCTCCGGATCACGGAAGGGCTTGTGTTGCTCCATCGCCTTGCGAAAGACATTCTGGGCGGCGTCTTCCGCATCGGGTATATTCTTCATCATCATCAAACAGATCTGATAGACCATTTTGATGTGCCGGCGGTAGAGGGCGGCCGTCTCCTCTCTGCTGAGAACACACTCCATCTTCCACACCTCCTCTTGCCCTTCTGACAGTAACACGATCAAACATGGACAATTGTTGTGCATTTAGAAAATTTTGAAAGGCGCACCGCAACCCAAGTTTGCGGTGCGCCTCAGCCTGGCGAAAAAACTTTTTCGCCAGGCTGAGCAAATTTCAGAACATTCAGAAAAGTTCTGAAATTTGTGTCGATTAAAAGGAAAGGGAACCCTGACGGTTCCCTTTCCAACTATCCCTCCCTCCGAAACCTTTGGTCGAGAGGTTCATCGACAGTCTCAAAGGCGCGCCGCAAATTTCTTTGCGGCGCGCCTTCCTTATAAGCCCAAAACGTCGTAATATTCCTCAGAGAACTTCAAATCCTCCGGATCAAAAGCCCTCTGGAGGGCACGCACCGGCCCGTAAGGGTCGGCGGGAACCAGATGAAACTCTGCCGCGACGGCACCCAGCGCCTGATCTTTTTTAGCAGAGAACGCCTCACAGCCCGGCCATCTGGCCTGGGCATCCTCTTTCAGAAGCCGGCGGAACTGCTCCTCCCCCATCCACCAGATCTGGGAGATGGGGCTGGCGTCCCGACAGTAGAGGACGTAGGAAAGAAAGGTCCGGAAATTTTCCGCCACCGGCAGGACATAGGTCCCCGGCTCCCCCATGGCGGGGTCCACGCAGAACACCCCCTCCTCCCCGGGCAGGAGGACGAAGTGGACGCCGTCGCACCCCAGCCGCCCCACATATTCCGCGCCCACCGGGGTACAGAAATAGGGCGCCTGAGAAACCCCCGGCTCCAGCAGTCCCATGGATTCAAAGTCGATGTCCAGTGCGCAAAACCGCTTAAAGTCCTCCCGGGTCATGGCTTACACCTCCAGTAATGGGGCCCTTCCCCCTTAACTGCTCGGGCGAAGTGAATTCGCCCTGCGCAAACCCCCCGCCTACTGGCGGGGAATTTTACGCGCCTGCTGGCGCGGCTCGCTCCCGCTCCCGGGCGGCGGCTTACAGCCCTAATTTCATGCTGACCACGTTATCTACCATGGCCAGGGCGTTATCCAGCATCAGGGGGTCCTTGCCGCCGTTCCCATTCCGGACAAGTCCGGAATGGGGGCCCTTCCCCCTTAAATGCTCGGGCGAAGTGAATTCGCCCTGCGCAAATCCCCCGCCTACTGGCGGGGAATTTTACGCGCCTGCTGGCGCGGCTCGCTCCCGCTCGCGGGCGGCGGCTTACAGCCCTAATTTCATGCTGACCACGTTATCTACCATGGCCAGGGCGTTATCCAGCATCAGGGGGTCCTTGCCGCCGCCCATGGCGGAGTCGGGCTTGCCGCCGCCGGAGCCCCCGGCGATGGCGGACACCTGCTTGATGATGTCCCCCGCCTTGATGCCCGCCTTGACGGCCTCCTTGCCGCAGACGGCCAGGAAGGTGATCTTCCCGTCGTTCACCGTGGCCAGGACGGCCACCACCCTGGGGTCCTTGTCCCGGATAAAGTCGCCCATGCTGCGCAGACGGTTGGCGTCGGCGTCGGGGACGGTGGCGGTGAGCACCTTCAGGCCCCCCACCTCGTGGGCGGCGAAGAGGAAGCGCTCCGCCTGACTCACCGCCTCCCGGGCTCTGAACTTCTCCACCGCCTGGTGGAGCTGGCGGATCTCGCCCATCACGGCTTCCGCCTTCTCCCGCAGCTCGCCGGGCTTGGCCTTCAGGGCGGCGGCGGCCTGGAACAGCATCTCCTGGTTGCGGTTCATCACCTCAAGGGAGGCCTGCCCGGTGGTGGCCTCAATGCGGCGCACGCCGGAGGCCACGGAGAACTCGCTGCTGATGTGGAACACCCCCACCTTGGCGGTGTTGTCCAAGTGGGTGCCGCCGCAGAACTCCACGGAATAGCCTTCGCCCATGTCCACCACCCGAACGGTGTCGCCGTACTTCTCGCCAAACAGGGCGATGGCCCCCCGCTCCTTGGCCTGGTCGATGGGCAGCTCCTGGGTGACGATGTCATAGCCCTCCAGAACGGCCTCGTTGACCATGGCGCTGACCTGGGCCAGCTCCTGGGCGGTCATGGCGGAGAAGTGGGTGAAGTCGAAGCGCAGCCGGTCCGCCTCCACCAGGGAGCCGGCCTGGTGGACGTGGTCCCCCAGCACCGCCCGCAGGGCCTTGTCCAGCAGGTGGGTGGCGGAGTGGGCCCGCATGACGGCCCGGCGGCGGACGGGGTCGATCTGGGCGTGGGCGGCGTCGCCCAGCTTCACCACGCCCTGGGCCACCCTGCCGTAGTGCATATATTTGCCGCCCTTGTTCTTCTGCACATCGGTGACCTGAAACAGCCAGCCGTTTTCGCCGCTCTTGGCGATGGTGCCGTGGTCGGCCACCTGGCCGCCCATCTCGGCGTAGAAGGGGGTCTTGTCCAGCACCAAAATGGCCTCCACCCCGGGCATCAGCTCCTCGGCCTGCTCGTTCTCCACCACCAGGGCCGCCACCCTGGCGTCGGTGACGGCGGTGTGGGTGTACCCCACAAACTGGGTCTCGGGCACGTCCTTGCCGAACTCCACTCCCGCCCAGCCCAGGTCGCCCAGGGCCTCACGGGCCTTTCGGGCCCGCTGGCGCTGCTCCTCCATCTGCTTGTGGAACTCCGCCTGGTCCAGCTTCATCCCCTGCTCCTCCACCATCTCCAGGGTCAGGTCCACGGGGAAGCCGTAGGTGTCGTACAGCTTGAAGGCGTCGGCCCCGGAGAAGGTCTTTTCCCCCCTGGCCTTGTGGCCCTCCAGCATGTCGTTGAAAATCTTCAGGCCGCCGTCAATGGTCTTGGCAAAGTTCTCCTCCTCCACCCGGATGACCTTGGTGATATAGTCCTGCCGCTCCCGCAGCTCGGGGTAGTGGCCCTCATTTTCGTGAACCACGGTGTCGCACACCTTGTACAGGAAGGGCTCATTCACCCCCAGCAGCTTGCCGTGGCGGGCCGCCCGGCGGAGCAGGCGGCGGAGCACGTAGCCCCGGCCCTCGTTGGAGGGCAGCACCCCGTCGCAGATCATAAAGGTGGCGGAGCGGATGTGGTCGGTGATGACCCGGAGGGACACGTCCTTCTCACGGCTCTGGCCGTAGGAGGCCCCGGTGATCTCGGTGACCTTGTTGGTGATGTTCATCACCGTGTCCACGTCAAACAGGGAGTTGACCCCCTGGCACACACAGGCCAGCCGCTCCAGGCCCATGCCGGTGTCGATGTTCTTCTGCTTCAGCTCGGTGTAGTTGCCCTCGCCGTCGTTGTCAAACTGGGAGAAGACGTTGTTCCACACCTCCATATACCGGTCGCAGTCGCAGCCCACGGTGCAGCCCGGCTGGCCGCAGCCGTACTCGGGGCCCCGGTCGTAGTAGATCTCAGAGCAGGGGCCGCAGGGGCCGGAGCCGTGCTCCCAGAAGTTGTCCGCCTTGCCGAACTTGAAGATGCGCTGGGGGGGGATGCCGATCTCATCCCGCCAGATGGCAAAGGCCTCGTCGTCGTCCTGGTAGACGGAGGGGTACAGGCGGTCGGGGTCCAGCCCCACCCACTCCGGGGAGGTCAAAAACTCCCAGGACCAGGCGATGGCCTCGTGCTTGAAGTAGTCGCCGAAGGAGAAGTTGCCCAGCATCTCAAAATAGGTGCCGTGGCGGGCGGTCTTGCCGATATTTTCGATGTCGCCGGTGCGGATGCACTTCTGACAGGTGCACACCCGGTGGCGGGGGGGCTCCTGCTCCCCGGTAAACCAGGGCTTCATGGGGGCCATGCCGCTGTTAATCAGCAGCAAAGACGCGTCGTTCTGGGGAATCAGGGAAAAGCTGGGCAGGCGCAGATGCCCCTTCGTCTCGAAAAAGGACAGAAACATCTCGCGCAGCTCGTTTAATCCAAAGGGCTTGGGATCATGCATGGAACTTACCTCCGTTATATTTATCATTTACAAATTGTATTTTGGGGAACGCGCACAGGCCGTGCCGTCCATTCTTCACCGGGAACCCGGTCACTTTTTGGGCTTCACCGCCAGCCCGATCAGATTCAGATCGGTGTCCAGAGAAAACTCGTACACCACGTCTTTTTCCTCGTGCTTGCAGTAGAGGATGGCAACCCCGTAGGGCTCGTCAAAGCTTTTGCTCTTCTTGCCCCCTACCGCCAAAATGTCGGTGGTGCGGACATAGCCGCCCGCATCCTCCACCGCCTCCATGGCCGCCTGGACCGTCTCCCCGGTGATCTGGTACCGCTCCTTCATGTCCCCGCGAAAGGCGTCGGCCACCCCCTGGTAGTCCCGGTCCAGCAGCAGGGCCAGCAGCCCCTCCGCCGTCTCCCCCACGGAGGCCTCCTCCATCCCCTCCGGCAGCGGGCGGGTTCCGCAGCCCGTCAGCGCCAGGGAGAGGGCCAGCACCAGCGCCAGCGCCAGCGCGGTCTTTTTTCTCATAAAATCCCCTCCACCATCAGCTCCGATTGGGCGTATACCACCGCCCGGCCCGCCAGGAAAACCCGGTCGCCCTCCAGCCGGCAGTACAGGGTGCCCCCCCTGGGGGAGGCCTGCCGGGCCACAAACTCCCTCCGCCCGGTCCGCGCCGCCCAATAGGGAATGATGTGGCAGTGGCCGGAGCCGCACACCGGGTCCTCCGGCACCCCCATTTTGGGCGCGAAGGACCGGGACACACAGTCAAACGCCCCGTCTCCCGGGGCGGTCACCTGCATCAGCGCCCCCTTGACCTGCCGGAGCTTTTCCATATCCGGCTTCAGCGCCAGCACATCCTCCGCCCTGTCAAAGACGCACAGCAGGTCCCGGGCCCGCCACACCTCCCCGGCCTCCGGGGTCACAAAGTGAAAGATCACATAGGCCGCGGCCAGGGTGGCGTGACCGCACAAATCGATCTCACCCCCCGGGGTGAACCAGCGCAGCCGGTAGCCCTCCCCCTCCGGAACGGCAAAGGCGGTTTCGGACAGGTTGTTCTCCCGGGTGATGTCCATCATCCGGGCCTCCTCCGGCCAGCTGTCCAGCACGCATACCGCCGCGGGATTGCCTTCAAAGACCCGGTCCGCAAAGGCATCTATGATATATTGCCGCATCTTTCCACTCCTCTCAAAATAAAAAACCGCCCCTGACCAGTGTCAGGGGCGGAAAATTCCACGGTACCACCCTGATTATCCGGGGGAACGGCCTTATGCCGCCATCCGGATCTCTCAACCATCCCATAACGGGGATGAGCCGTCCCGGTCCTCCCGGGCAGTTCCGAAGTGGCCCGCGCGGACGGTTTGCCGAGGGCTTCCACCATCCCCTCTCGCTACAGGCCCCAAACCGCGCTTTGCTCCGTCAATACCTTTTGCTTTTGTTATTCTATCATGTTTTTTTCTCTTGTCAAGGCGTTCCTTCCCCTTTTTCCCGGGGCCAAACCCTTTCTCCAGGCGGCATCCCCTTCTGATTTTTTATATTCCAGGCTACCTTTCTCTTGACAACTACTGAAAAGCATGTTAAGATAACTATCGCCTCTGATTGAATGTAAGATGAGGAGAGATGTCCGAGTGGTTTAAGGAGCCGGTCTTGAAAACCGGTGACTCGCAAGAGCCGTGGGTTCGAATCCCACTCTCTCCGCCACTTTATCATCAGTTGTGAATAGACCCCTTTACTTGCAGCCATGCAGAAGTACCCAAGTGGCTATAAGGGGCTCCCCTGCTAAGGGAGTAGACGGGTAACACCGTGCGAGGGTTCGAATCCCTCCTTCTGCGCCACGTCGGAGCAAAGTCCAACTTTGCTCCGACGTCTTTTTATGCCTGCGGCAGCAAAGACGTCATCCGCCCCCTCCCTTGCTCCTCCTTTCCAAATCGGAACCACTTTGCTGGGTTCCGACTTGGGGCCGCCCTCCGGGCGGCTTTTTTCCTTGTCGGGAAATATTGGTTTTAACGGTTCTTTCCGCGTCGGAACAAGCGTCATATCGCTTGCTCCGGCTTTTTTTAAAACCAGAGCGCACTCATTCTGCCGCGCCTCGTTTCTAAACCGCCCCCGCTGCCGCTGGGCTTCGGTTTGGATTTTGGGCCCGGCCCCGCCGGTCTATGCGTCTTTTTCGGCAGCACATGACAGAACCCCTGGAATCGCAGCGGTTTCAGGGGTTCTGTCTTCTGTTTTTTCCAATCAAGTAAATTAGCTCAAAATTGAGACAATTTTTTCTGCCGACAACTATAATTCTGTGCAATATTTTGCTCTTGTGCCCGGCAGTTCCCTATGATAAAATAAGAATAGATATTTTATTTTATCTTTATTCCGGAGGGAGGGGAGAAGATGCCCAAGGTGGCTTATTCCGTGGAGGAGCGGGAGCAGATTCGGAGAGGGCTCGTCACCGCGGGCCTTGCGCTCATCTCCACCCAGGGCGTGCAGCATACCACCGTTGAGCAGATCTATAAAAAGGTGGGCATTTCACGGACCTTCTTCTACTCCTTCTTTCCCTCCAAAGAGGATCTGATCGTGGAGGCCCTGTACTTGCAGCAGCCAAAGATCATTGAGTATGTGCAAAAACTGATGAACGACCCCTCTTTCAGCTGGCGTGACGCTGTAAAGCAATTTCTCCACACCTGCTGCTATGGCGAGAAAAACGGGATTGCCGTTTTGTCGATGGAAGAGCAGCAGCTCATTTTCAAGCGTCTGTCAAAGGAGAACCATCAAGTATTCCGGGAAAAGCAGCTCCGCCTGTTCGGACAGATTTTGGAGAATTTCGGGATCCGGGCAGACACAGCCCGCATCCACCTGCTCACCAATTTAAGTCTGGCGGTGATGGTGATACGCAGGGCAATCCCCCAAACCCTCCCCCTCCTCATCCCTGAAGCCGCCGACGAAACCGTGGACGTCCACATTGAGATGCTTGTGGATTATCTGGAAAAGCTGAAAAACGAGGGTTGATCCTGCAACAGAATACCTGCATCCGCCTAAACGCGTGCCGCGACACCCGGTTAGGCGGATTTATACCGGCCGCAATAAAGACAAATTTTAAAATTAATCTTTATTTTAACGCCGCCGCGGATCAAGCCTCGGCCACGGGGCGCCGGTACCATGTTTCACCGCCGGGAACTGCTGCACAGGCAGTAAATCCATAGATATCAAGGAGGAAATTACCATGGGACTTTTCAGCAAACTGTTTAAGGGGCCGGAGGTGGATCAGGCCAAGAGCGACGCCAACCGGGAAACGATGCGGACACTGTTCAACCAGGTGGTGGACGACGGTGACAGCTACCGGCTGATCTTCGGCTACACCGAGGATGTGAGCCGCTTCAACTACGGCCTGGTCCACGGCAGCAAGACCAAAATCGGCAGCCTGATCGTGGGCTGGAACGAGGACAGCGGAACCATTGTAGTGGTGCCCACCGTTCCCGATCTGTCCGGCTGCGGCGACCCCGTGTACTACCGCCGCTCCGAAATTCACAAGGCGTACCGGAACAAGTACCCCACCGATGCCTTTATCATCTACCCCGACCGAAATGGCTACATCGGCATCCATGCCTATGACTGGCTGGAGGACGAATCTCTGTACGTCTATGTCTCCCAGCCGGAGGAACTGAGCGCGTTTACCCACTTCTTTATGACTCAGTTTAAAACAAAGTAAAGGAGACTGAACCATGCTCTGGGGAGAAATCGGCGCGGTACTCCTTGTTCTGGCCACCCTGTTTATCGCCGGCCATCTCTGGTTCCATATTGTGGAGGGTGTATTGGCCGGCCTGAAGCGGCTGGTTTTTTCCAGACAGCAGCCCCCTGCCTGGCACCCCCTGCCGCCGGATGGGGACGATGCCCCCAAGAAGGAACCATAATCCGGTCTCACGTGCCTAGGGCCGTGGGACGGCCCGTGGCCTTTGGTATTTGTCCCCCAGCCACAGTCAAGGCAGCCCCGCCCTCTGCGCCCGTGCAGCCCCGCGCTGTCCGGGCGCACTGTTTTTCCCCGGTTCCGCCGCCGGGAAGTTTATCAAAAAAGAATTATGATTTCCTACTATCCCAGGGGGAGAAATTTTGCTATACTGGTGTCAACGGGGGCAAACTATCCGGTATGTCCCCATTTTGTCCAAGTACACAGATGACATGGAGGTTAAAGAAGATGAGCAGCACCACCTTGAGTACAAGCCAGATTACCCTTCCATATCAGGCCAACGGCGCCGGAAACGTACACGGCGGCGAAATAATGAAGCTGATGGACACCGCAGCCGGTTCTTTGGCCATGAAATACTCCAAGGGGAACTGTGTAACCGCCAGAATGGATGAGCTGGACTTCCGACTTCCCGTTTTCATCGGCTCCCTGGTAACCTGTACCGCAACCATAGATTATGTGGGCACCACTTCAATGGAAATATTCGTCAATGTGGAGTCGGAAAACCTCATCTCCGGAAACGGACCCAAAAACGTGGTATCCGCGTATTTCACTCTGGTGGCAATGGGAAAGGATGGAAAACCCAGAAAGGTCCCGGAGTATCACCCTCAAACAGAATCTGAACTAAAACGGTATGAGCAGGCCAAGGCCCGCCGGGAACAGCGGGAACAGCGCCGCCGCAAGTCCTAACGCCGGCGGAGGGCCTGCCTCCAGGCGGTATTCCGGAATCAGCCCCCTGTCCGGCCTTCCCCGCGGACTCCCATCCTCCGCGTGCCAAACACAATGTCCTTTCCCTGCCAGCCTTAAACAGGAGGACAGCGTTTCCGCGCTGTCCTCCTGTTTGAATACGTCCCGCCCATTTCTGTGCAAGTTGTTCTGTTTTTTGTCCATATTGACACATTATTTGTCTCCATCGTATAATCTCATTCAGGTAATCAATACTGCTTTGGAGGAACCCCTATGGAATGTATGGAACAACATCTGGATGCGCTGCGTCAGCAGCCTCTGTTTTCCTGGATGCCCCTTCAGGGCCTGAACCTGTTTCAAGGCTGCTTCGACCTCACCGTCCAGGAGCTGCCGGCCGGCAGCTCCTCCCCTGTCCAGAATAAAATCGGCTGCCTGCTTCAGGGGGAGGCCAGCCTTCAGTCGGACCGGGCCTCCCGCCGCCTTCTCCCCGGAGAGCTCTTTGGCGCCGCCCTGGACTCCGCCGGCGTCCCCTGCCCGGAGGCCGGCACCCTCGCCCCATCCCCGGAGGGCTGCACGGTGGTCTGGATGGAGTTTGACATCCTGCGCTCCGTGTGTTACCGGGCCTGCTGGTTTCACGCCCGCTTCGTACAGGAGGTTCTGGCCCTGCTGAACCGGCAGAGTGCCCCGGCCCGGTCCTCCGGACGCCCCTCCCCGTAGTCGGGACCACCCGTAAAACGGGCGGCCTGCACAAGCCCTATAAGGGCTTATCACTAGCTGCGCCTCAAGACGCTCTTTTGCGTTGCAAAAGATGATGCAGACGGTTAGTGTCTATCCAAATTAGCCTCATCTTTGGGGACTCAGCATATTTAAGCCTTCCCTTTTTATGCCACTCCTTCATAGTCTTATCATTTCAACCATTACGACTGAGTTATCTTCCAGCTCCGCTTTTTCTCACTCAAGTTTTTAATCTCACTCGCAAAGCGAGTGGTTTTTCGTCTTCGACTTACTAAAGCAGAACAGAAACCCGGCAATCCATTGCGCCGCAATGGATTGCCGGGTAGTTACGATCACTCAAACTCTATGGTGCCTGTAGGCTTAGGCGTCAGGTCAAAGAGACAGCGGTTGACCCCCTTCACCTCGTTGGTGATGCGGGCGGTGATATGCTGCAGCAGATCGAAGGGCACATTCTCCACGGTGGCGGTCATGGCGTCCACAGTATTGACGGCACGGATGATGACGCACCACTCGTCGGCACGCCTGTTCTCCCGCACACCCACGGACTTGATGTCGGGAATGGCGGTGAAGTACTGCCACACCTTACCCTCCAGGCCGTTTTTGGCAAACTCCTCCCGAAGGATGGCATCGGACTCGCGGACAGCCTCCAGCCGGTCCCGGGTAATAGCCCCCAGGCAGCGCACTCCCAGTCCGGGTCCGGGGAAGGGCTGCCGGTAGACCATGGAGCGGGGCAGGCCCAGTGCCACGCCGCATGCACGAACCTCGTCCTTAAAGAGCATCTTCAGCGGCTCCACAAGCTGGAACTGCAGATCCTCGGGCAGCCCGCCCACGTTGTGGTGGCTCTTGATGACTTTAACGGTCTTGGTCCCAGACTCAATAATATCAGGATAAATGGTGCCCTGTGCCAGAAATTCAATCCCGTCCAGCTTGCGGGCCTCCTCCTCAAACACGCGGATAAACTCTGCACCGATGATCTTCCGCTTATGCTCCGGGTCAGACACGCCGGCCAGCTTATCCAGGAAGCGGTCAACGGCGTCCACATAGACCAGATTTGCCCCCAGCTCGTCGCGGAACACCTGGACCACCTGCTCAGGCTCTCCCTTGCGCAGCAGGCCATGATTCACGTGGACGCAGGTAAGCTGGCTGCCGATGGCCCGGATCAGCAGGGCAGCCACCACAGAGGAGTCTACCCCTCCGCTGAGAGCCAGCAGCACTTTTTTATCCCCCACCTGCCGGCGGATGAGTTCCACCTGGTCGGCAATAAAGTTCTCCATATTCCAATTGGCTTCAGCACCGCAGACATCCAGAACGAAATTAGCGATGGCCTCTCTCCGCTCTCCTTCATCCTCGGGCCAGGGGGCATCCCCCTTGTGGTCAGCCAAAAGGACAGGGATATCGCAGTTATAAATCTCCAGCGCGGCATCGATCTCAACGCCGTCCACCACCCGGTTGGGGCCTCCGTTGAGAATAACTCCCTTCACATTGGGCAGAGCCTTCAGCTCCTCCAGGGTAATGTCATGGGGATGGATCTCAGAGTATACGCCTAAGGCGCGGATCTCCCGGGCCAGGCGGGGATTCTCCTCGCTGCCCAGATCCAGGATGACAATCATATCCTGCTTCATAAGTAATACCCTTCTTTCTCTTTGGGGGGACGGACCTCATCCGCCCATTTCTCATGTCCGGCTCATTCCGGGAGGGCATACTGCCCCTCCGTCACATCAAACCGGGCATAGGACGTATAAAAAGGCTGTTGATTCAAAGGCTTCTCCCATGCGGGGTCATACTTCCAATAACCAAATGAAAGCCGGTACCGCCCATCCGGCAGTTTTCCATAAGGCTCCAGTATGGGCTTGGCCCGAAATGTCTCTCCCGGTCCTGTGATACGGTCAACGCCGGCGGCGGCGTAATTCTCACAGGGCACTTCGTACCAGATACCGTCCAGCAGCACTTCCACCCCAACGTCCACGCTTGGGCTTCCGTCGTGGTCAAAGGCCGTATCGCTATTGTTCCAAAAAATCAGACCAATTTTGCTGCCCTTCAGCTCCAGCGACAGCTCTGTCCCCGGATAGGACTCCAGCGCCTCTGACGGAGTCAGCTCCGCCGGGTCCAGGGCGGCCGGGTGGGAGGCGTGCCGGATCAAGCCGCTCAGTGCACCCCCGCATACCGCCAGCACCAGCACGAAGCCTATCCACTTCTTCCTTCCTTTCATGCTGTGCCCTCCTCACTGATATGGTTTCTGCCCATTAAGACGAGGAAAAGCGGGCAGCTCTGCCCACAGAAGGAATTTTTTCGGGCACGGCCTGCCATTTTATGGGGGCCGTGCCCGGTTTAAATCAGATTTTGGTGATGTCGATGGGGGTCAGGTCCTCGCTGCGGCTCTGCTGCCGGACGGTGAGCAGGGCCCGGGCGGTGTCAATGGCGGTGACACAGCCCACCCCGTGCTCCACGGCGGAGCGGCGGATCTTGAATCCGTCGGTATCGTGCTTGCGGCCTTTAGTGGGGGTGTTGATGACCAGATCCACCGTGCCGGAAGCAATCATATCCAGAATATTGGGGTGAGCCTGAGAAACACGGTTGACCCTCTTGCATTCAATGCCCGCCTCATTCAGCACGTCACAGGTGCCGGAGGTTGCAAACAGCTCGATGCCCATCTCCTCAAAGCCACGGGCAATGGAGACAATTTCCCGCTTATCCTCATCCTTGACAGTGATGATAATTCGGCCGCCCCGCTTGGGCACACGCATGCCGCAGCCCTTAAACGCCTTGAGCAGAGCCTGGGGGAAGGTCTCAGCCAGTCCCAGCACCTCTCCGGTAGATTTCATCTCCGGACCCAGTCCGGTATCCACATCGGTGAGCTTCTCAAAGGAGAATACAGGGGCCTTGACAGCGTAGTAGCTGGCCTCCTTGTAGATGCCGGTGCCGTACTCCAGGTCCTTCAGCTTCTCCCCCAGCATAACTCGGGTGGCCAGGTCGATGATGGGCACCCCGGTGACCTTGGAGATATAGGGGATGGTACGGGAGGACCGGGGATTGACCTCAATCACGTAAATGTCGTCGTTGTAGAGGATATACTGTGCGTTGATCAGGCCGATAACCCCCAGGTGTTTGGCCATGTTCCGGGTGTGCTGCAAAATGAGGTCCCGGTGCTTCTCCTCCAGGTGGAGGGGCGGATAGACGGCAATGGAATCGCCGGAGTGAACGCCGGCCCGCTCCACATGCTCCATAATGCCGGGAATGAGGATGTCCTCCCCGTCAAACACGCCGTCCACCTCCAGCTCCCGGCCCATGAGGTACTTGTCCACCAGGATGGGGTGCTCCTGAACGGTCATGTTGATGATGCGCATGAACTCCTCGATGTTCCGGTCGGAGTAGGCGATCTCCATTCCCTGGCCGCCCAAAACGTAGGAGGGACGGACCAGCACGGGGTAACCCAGCTCATGGGCGGCGGCCAAGGCCTCCTCCGTGGTATAGATGGTGCGGCCCTTGGCCCGGGGGATGCCGCACTTGGACAGAATTTCGTCAAAGCGCTCCCGGTCCTCGGCGGCGTCAACACCGTCGGAGGAGGTTCCCAGGATGCGAACCCCCATGTCGGTGAGGGCCTTGGCCAGCTTAATGGCCGTCTGACCCCCGAACTGGACCACGGCGCCCCAGGGCTTTTCCTGCTCCACGATGTTCTGTACGTCCTCGGCGGTGAGGGGTTCAAAGTACAGCTTGTCAGCCACGTCAAAGTCAGTGGATACGGTCTCGGGGTTATTATTGACGATGATGGTCTCGCAGCCCAGGCGCTTCAGCGCCCAGACGGAGTGGACGGAACAGTAGTCAAACTCGATACCCTGGCCGATGCGGATGGGGCCGGAGCCCAGCACCAGGACCTTTTTCTTGCCGTTGCCCGCGTCCACGGCCTCGTTCTCCCCGTCGTAGGTGGAGTAGTAGTAGGGGGTCTCGGCGTCAAACTCGGCGGCACAGGTGTCCACCATTTTAAAAGAAGGAATAATACCGTACTTCTCCCGCAGCTCCTTGACCTCGGCCTGCTTCATACCGCATAAGGTCCCAATATAGCTGTCGGCAAAGCACATCTCCTTGGCCCGCTTCATGGTGTCGGCATCGGGGGCGCCCTTGCAGCGCTTCAGCTCCTCCTCCATGTCGATGATCCGCTTAAAGCCGTCCAGGAACCAGATGTCCATCTTGGTGATATGGTTGATCTTCTGGGGGGAGAAGCCCCGCCGCAGGGCCTCGGCCACCACGAACAGCCGCTCATCGGTGACGTTGACCAGCAGGTCCTCGATCTCGTCGGTATACAGTCCCTCCAGCTTGTCCAGCTTCAGGGCGCGGACGTTGAGCTCCAGGGACCGGATGGCCTTCATCAGCGCACCCTCGAAGGAGTTTGCGATGGCCATCACCTCGCCGGTGGCCTTCATCTGGGTACCCAAGGTACGGCTGGCGGTGGTAAACTTATCAAAAGGCAGGCGGGGGATCTTCAACACACAGTAGTCGATGGCGGGCTCAAAGCAGGCGGTGGTCTTGCCGGTCACCGCGTTAGGAATCTCATCCAGGGTGTAGCCCAGGGCCACCTTGGCGGCCACTTTGGCAATGGGATAGCCGGTGGCCTTGGAGGCCAGGGCGGAGGAGCGGGACACACGGGGATTGACCTCGATGACCGCATACTCGAAGGACTCGGGATTCAGCGCAAACTGCACGTTACAGCCGCCCCAAATCTCCAGCGCGGAGATAATATCCAGCGCCGCGGAGCGCAGCATCTGGAACTCCTTGTTGGCAAGGGTCTGGGTGGGGGCCACCACAATGGAGTCGCCGGTGTGGACACCCACGGGGTCGATGTTCTCCATGGAACAGACGGTGATGACGTTGCCGGCGGAGTCCCGCATCACCTCGAACTCGATCTCCTTCCAGCCGGAGATACAGCGCTCAATCAAAATCTGGCCCACACGGGACAGGTTGATGCCCCGGTCGGAGATTTCCCGCAGAGAGGCCTCGTCATAGGCGATGCCGCCGCCGCTGCCGCCCATGGTGTAGGCGGGGCGGACGATGACGGGATAGCCGATCTCCCCGGCGAAGGCGGCGGCGGCATCCACGCTCTCCACCACCTTGGACACCACGCAGGGCTGGTTGATGGACTCCATACAGTCCTTAAAGCCCTGGCGGTCCTCCGCCTTGCGAATGGAGTCGGGGCTGGTGCCCAGCAGCTTGACGCCGTACTTTTCCAGGGTACCGTTCTCGTGGAGGGTCATGGCCATGTTCAGGCCAATCTGCCCGCCCAGGGTGGGCAGAATGGAGTCGGGCCGCTCCTTCTCAATGACCTGGGTGATGGATGGGACATTCAGAGGCTCAATATAGACGTGGTCGGCAATGTCCTTATCCGTCATAATGGTAGCGGGGTTGGAATTGACCAGCACCACCTCCAGTCCCTCTTCCTTCAGGGCACGGCAGGCCTGGGTGCCTGCATAGTCAAACTCAGCGGCCTGACCGATCACGATGGGGCCGGAGCCAAGGACCAGGACCTTTTTGATATCGGGATTCTTAGGCATTACTTGTCACCTCCCATAGACGCAACAAAGCGGTTGAACAGGTACTCCGTGTCTCTGGGGCCGGCATTGGCCTCCGGGTGGAACTGGGTGGTAAAGCAGTTGGGCCGCTTGTAGCGCAGGCCCTCACAGGTACCGTCGTTTACATTGATATGGCTGACCTCCGCCACCGCAGGATCCACAGTGTCGGACAGCACCATAAACCCGTGGTTCTGGCTGGTAATATACACCCGGCCCATCTCGAAATCCCGGACGGGGTGGTTGCCGCCCCGGTGTCCATAGGCCAACCGCCCGGTTTTGGCGCCGGTGGCCAGGGCCAGCAGCTGATGTCCCAGGCAGACGCCAAACATGGGGATCTGGCTGTCGTACAGCTTTTTCAGCTGGGCAATGATCTCCACGTTCTCCGCCGGATCGCCGGGGCCGTTGGACAGCATAACACCGTCATAACCGCCGGACAAGATAGTCTCTGCGGGCGTGGAGGCGGGGAAGGCGGTTACCTGACAGCCCCGGCGGCGCAGACACTCAATCATGTGCTGCTTGACGCCGTAGTCCATCATGGCCACCCGGTGCTTCTCCTCCCCATAGGCGGCGAATACCTGGGGTTCCTTTCGGGTCACCCGTTCCACGGTGTGCTCCACTTTGTAGGACCGGAGCTTTTCCAGCACCTCCGCCACATTAAAATGCTCCGCACAGGTGACCATGCCGTTCATGCTCCCCTGACTGCGGAGTATTTTTGTCAGCGCACGGGTATCCACCCCTTCAATGCCGGTGATATCGTGCTGTTTTAAAAAATTGTTCAGCGTATCCTCACAGCGGAAATTGCTGCCGCGGGGGGACAGATGGCGGACAACAAAAGCCTCCACCCATGGACGGTTTGACTCGTTGTCTTCGCTGTTTACACCGTAGTTGCCAATCAAAGGATAGGACATCACCACGCCCTGTCCAGCGTAGGAGGGGTCGGTCAGAATCTCCTGGTAGCCGGCCATCGAGGTGTTGAACACCATCTCACAAATCCGGTCGGAGGTGCTGCCGATACTGCTTCCGGAAAATACGCTTCCGTTGGCAAGGATCAAAGTCGCTTTCATCAATTTCTCACACGCCTTCCGTTCCAGTCTCATTATCTTCTGTTTCATGCAAACTGTTTCAAGATATTGTATCGAAAATCCCGTCATTTTGCAAGATGGCGATTCCCCTTTTTCCATACATTTTTTTCCCGGTTCTTTGGGCACTTCGCAGGGATAATCCGCCCTCCCCGTGGAAACACTGTAACGGAACGCAAATTTTGCCTGGGCTTGGCGGACGCTCCGCCTCCCATCCGCCGCGGCGGATTTCCCTACTTGCCGCGGCCCTCTGATCCCCGGCAAAAATTTTCCGGCCCGCTCCGCTGGCCCCTTCTTCAAAATTTACCACCCGAGGTGATCTGATGTTCACTGGTCTGATCCGTACTATCATTCTGTATTCCGTTATTATCATCGGGATTCGGCTGATGGGCAAACGGCAAGTGGGGGAGCTGGAGCCCTCCGAGCTGGTTCTCTCCCTCATCATTGCCGACCTGGCCTCGGTGCCCATGCAGGATTACGGCATCCCCCTGCTCACCGGGCTGGTGCCCATACTGGCCCTGCTCTCCATGACCATGATTCTGTCCGTCCTCACCATGAAAAGTGTGAAGTTCCGTATTTTAATGTGCGGACGGCCCAGTATCGTGATCCGGGACGGACTGGTGGACCAGCAAGAGATGCACCGAAACCGCCTTACCGTGGACGAGCTCCTGGAGGAGCTGCGGGGACAGGGATACACCGACCCCGCACTGGTGAAGTATGCCATTCTGGAAACCAACGGGCGGCTGTCCGTTCTTCCTTACGCCAACCAGAAACCCCCTACCGCCCGGCAGCTGAAGGTGTCGGTTGAGGAGGGCGGACTCCCTCTGGTAGTCATCAGCGACGGGCGGCTGCTTGAGCACAATCTCAAAGCCCTGGGCCGCGACCAGCGCTGGCTGGACAAACAGCTGGCCCAGCGGGACTGTAAAAATCCGGAATCTGTGTTTTTAATGCTGGTGGATCAAGCCGGCGCCATCTATTTGGCCCGAAAGGATATGGATCTGTAAAGGAGGACCCCCATGAAGCGGTTGTGGATCGCCGTAACCATTATCATGCTGATGCTGGCCGGGAGCCTGGTCAACGCCTGGTACTCCCAATCCCTCACAGACGGCATGACAGAACAGCTGGCTCAGGCCCAGGAGCTTGTCCGTCAGGAACGCTGGGAACAGGCCGCCGACCTGACCCAGGAGATTTACCAGCGCTGGCAGGACCACCATTTTTATCTCCACTCCGTCCTGCGCCACTCAGACACCGATCAGATTCTGCGTGGGTTTCGGGCCGTGATCCAATACCTTGACATTCAGGAGATGGACCAGTATTCCGCTGCCAACATTGATCTCATTGCCCAGCTGGAGCTGCTGTCCGAAATGGAGCAGGCCAGCCTGGTCAATGTGCTGTAAGCAGTCCGATTTTTATTGATTTAAGATCTTCTTTCCAACTGCCCCTCCCCAACCCTTGGGTAGAATGGTTTTTCGTCACGATCACCCCGCAAAGAATCGGAGCCCCGGCCCCCTGAACAGGGGATCGGGGCTCCGACCTTACTTTCATTTTATCACTGATTCAGCCTTACACAGCTGCCGCCTGGCCCGCCTTTTCCGTCTTCTCGCCTCTCAGCCATTCATCCTCTTCTGCGGACTCCAGCCAATTTTCATAGGAGGACCGAACGGACTCCCAAACGGACAGCCAATCCACATCGCCTATCTGCTGCTCATTCTGGAAGAGCTTATCATAAAAATCATAAACTTCGTTGTCCTGGTTACCCAGATACTCCTCGTAGAAGGCATCCATATAATCTTCAAAGCGGGGATCATTTTCTTCCGCCGGGCCTGCCAGAACCGCGCTGAATTCCTCCCGGTTCCACCGCTGGCCGGGATGCAGCGACCGGGGCATTTTGTTGATCCACTCGGTCAGTCTGTCCAGATTCTGGAGCAGCCCTTCCTGTCCCGGCTCCCCTTCCAGGCGGGGCAGAATTGTCTCAATAACCTTGCAGACGGCTTCCTCCACCCGGCTATCCATCTCTCCACCCTTCTTCTGAAGAGAGTTTGTCAAATTGTGGGCCTGACGTTTAATTTCTTCCTGTTTCATAACTAAAAATCCTCCTCTTCCTTTTCCTTGCAGACGCGGTCCGGACAAAAGAGCCTTTAAACGTATTCCGTCCGCTGATTCGTTTTATGATGGCTGTATCATAACTTCCTCCAGTCAAATTTCCGTCTGAGACTATCCCACGGTCCCTCTGCCTTCGTTTTTGTCTCCCCCGTTTTATGTCAGTTTCTCTGCCCTCCCGCATCAAAAAGCATTAAAAATCTCAGTTTTATTCTTTTGCTATAAAAATACGTCTTATTTTCCGTCCATTTCCTTTACTTCCATCTCCATTTCTGCAAGTTGAAAAACATTTTTATTCTTATTATATTCAACATCTCACTTCTGGTTCCCATTCCTCCACCGGCTTGGGGAAGCAAAACGGCACGCTCCCTCTGTCAGGGAGCGTGCCGTTTCAGTCTGGTACAAAAGTTTTTCCGCAGACTGGGCAAATTCTGAATTTTCAAAAGAGAGGCATCAGCCACTTTATGTGCCTGATCCGATCTCTTATTCTACCGTTACACTTTTGGCCAGATTTCGAGGCTTGTCAATGTCACATCCCCGCATCAAGGCCACGTAGTAGGCAAACAGCTGCAGCGGAACAACGCCCAGAGAGGGAAGCAGCAGGTCGTGGGTATCCGGAATGGTAATCACAGCGTTTGCCGTCTCTGCCATCTCGTCCCGCCGGCTCTCCGTGGTCAGCGCCAACACATCCGCCCCACGGGCTTTTACCTCCACCACATTGCTCATTGCTTTTTCAAAGAGCTTGCTGTAGGTACCCAGAGCCACCACCAAAGTCCCGTCTTCAATGAGACTGATGGTACCGTGTTTCAGCTCGCCGGAGGCATAGGCCTCGGAGTGGATATAGGAGATCTCCTTTAGTTTCAGCGACCCTTCCAGCCCCATGGCATAGTCCACATTCCGTCCGATAAAAAATACGCTGTCATGGTTGAAGTACTGGGAGGCCAAATACTGCACATTATTCCGGTTTTCCAGCAGACGCTCCATTTTCCCCGGCAGCAAAAGCATCTCTTCCAGCACGTTTTCGTACTCCGTCTCCTCTATCGTCCCCAGCACACGGGCAAAATACAGCGCCAGCAAATCGATCACCGCCATCTGGGTGGAGTAAGCTTTGGTGGTTGCTACGGCAATCTCCGGGCCCGCCCAGGTATACAGCACCTCATCCGACTCCCGGGCAATGGAGCTGCCCACCACATTGACAATGGACAGCACCCGGGATCCCAGCCGTTTAGCCTCCCGCAGGGCTGCCATGGTGTCCAGCGTCTCCCCGGACTGACTAATTGCAATCACCAGCGTCCTCTCGTCCACAATCGGGTCCATATACCGAAATTCGGAGGCAAGTGCCACCTCCACCGGCTTCCGGGTCAGGCGCTCCAGATTGTATTTTCCCACCATGCCCACATGGTAGCTGGAGCCGCAGGCTACAATATAAATTTTGGAAATGTCCCGGATATAGTCCTGGCTCAAGGAAAAATTTTCAAAGTAGACCTTTCTGTCCTTGATCCGTGGAAAAACAGCCCTGCGCAGAGCCTCAGGCTGCTCCATAATTTCCTTGAACATAAAGTGCTCGTAGCCGCCCTTTTCCGCCGCGTCAATCTCCCAATCAACGTGGGTGATCTCCTTCTCCACCGGCTGCATCAGATGGTTGTAGCACTGGATGCCTCCCCGGGTCAGCACCGCCAGCTCTCCGTCCTCCATGTAGCCCACCTCGCGGGTGTACTTTATAATGGCGGTGACGTCGCTGGCCAGGAAGCTGCACCCATCCCCATATCCCAAAATCAGCGGGCTGTCTTTACGGACCGCAATGAGCTGGTCGGGGGCATCGGCGCAGATAATGCCCAAGGCATAGGCCCCTTTGATGCGGTGGAGCACCCGTCCGACCGCCTCCAGAATGTCCCCCTCATAAAAATGTTCAATCAGCTGGGCCACCACCTCAGTATCCGTCTCAGAGGTAAATGAGATCCCTTTGTCCACAAGAAACGCCTTCAGTTCCGCGTAATTTTCAATGATGCCGTTGTGGACTACGGCAATCTTCCCGCTTTGGCTCACCTGGGGGTGGGAGTTGACATCGCTGGGCGCCCCGTGGGTGGCCCAGCGGGTGTGACCAATGCCCACGGTTCCCTCCACCGCCGCTCCGTCCTGGAGCAGGTCGGACAGCACCCGCAGCCGGCCTTTCGCCTTGTGGACGGACAGTGTCTTTGATGTCCCTGAGTAGACAGCCACGCCGGCGGAGTCATACCCTCGATACTCCAGGCGCGCCAAGCCCTCCAGTAAGATGGGGGCAGCCTGCTCCCCGCCTACGTAGCCAACAATTCCGCACATATTCAATTTCCTCCTGATCGTTAGTTTCAAACTCAAGAGGACAAATTCGCAGCCATTTGCCTCGTTCCCCGGAAGCGGCCCCTTTGTTTTGCAGTCTCCCGCATATTTGTGGGCCGGATACGCACCCGGAGCGGTACGGAGGGGCATCCGCCGAATCCTTCGATACTCCCCTCTCCTCGTCGTCCCAGGCATCGGCAGGCCGCAGACTGGCTCCGCGGCCCAGTGCCCGGGCACTGGCGCTATGTGTTGGGTCTGTCCCCAAAGACCTCCTTTCCTTCTGCGACCTTGGTATATAAAGGCCCATGCGGGCCGTCATATCAAAAGCTCTTTCCCACGCTCCACCGGCTCATGTATGCCCAGCTGGGACAAACCTTCCGGGCCACATTCCCCGCGCCCCGTCCGCCTGTTTTCATCCCATGGAGGCAGCACGCGTAACCGGCGGACATATGATCCGAGATTCCGCCAGGGAAAGAAAACACCGCGGCTCCCTTTTTCCGCAGCGTCAGATGGAAAGCGGCGCCGGAGGCATCCTGTCCCCCGGCGCCGCATTTGGCGCGCAGATGCTGAATCACAGAACAGCCTTGACCCGCTCCACCGCTTCCCTGGTGGCCTCTGCATCTCCAAAGGCAGTCAGTCTGGCATAGCCCTCTCCGCTGGGACCGAAGCCCGCGCCCGGGGTGGTGGCCACATTGGCCCGGTCCAGCACCAGGTCGAAGAAGTCCCAGGAGCCCATGCCCTCAGGGGTCTTGATCCAGATATAGGGGGCGTTGATTCCGCCGCAGCACTCCAGCCCGGCGGCGGTAAGCCCCTCCCGGATCACGCGGGCATTGTTCTGGTAGTACGCGATGGACTCCATCACCTGGGCGTGACCCTCCGGCGTGTAGATTGCCGCCGCGCCCCGCTGCACCACATAGGGCACTCCGTTGAACTTCGTGGTCTGCCGCCGGTTCCACATGGTGTTCAGCTTCACTCCATCCCGCTCAAGCTCCATGGGAACCACGGTATAGGCACAGCGGTTGCCGGTAAATCCCGCCGTCTTGGAGAAGGAGCGGAACTCGATGGCGCAGGTCCTGGCCCCTTCAATTTCAAAAATGGTATGGGGAATATCCTCCCCGGTGATAAAGGCCTCGTAGGCGGAATCATACAAAATCACAGAGCCGTTGGCATTGGCGTAATCCACCCAAACCTTCAGCTGTTCCCGGGTGGCCATGGCTCCGGTGGGGTTGTTGGGGAAGCACAGATATATAATATCCACCTTCTCCCTGGGAGGTTCAGGTGAAAACCCGTTGGACTTTACACAGGGCATATAGACCAATCTGCTCCAGCGGCCCAGGGCCTCCTGAAAGTCCCCGGCCCGGCCCGCCATTGCGTTTGTATCCACATACACGGGGTACACCGGGTCACACACCGCCACCACGTTGTCCACACCGAAAATATCTCCGATATTGCCGCAGTCGCTCTTGGCCCCATCTGAGACAAAGATCTCTTCCGGCTTAATATCCACACCCCGGGCCTGATAGTCCCACTGGGCAATCGCCTCTCTCAAAAACGGGTAGCCCTGTTCAGGGCCGTAGCCATGAAACCCCTCCGTGGTCCCCATCTCATCCACCGCCCTGTGCATCGCCTCCACCACGGCAGGAACCAGGGGGCGGGTCACGTCTCCAATGGACAGCTTGATAATTTTGGCCTCCGGATGGGCGGCAGAGTAGGCGGAAATCCGCCGGGCCACCTCAGAAAACAGATAGCTGCCCGGCAGCTTCAGGTAGTTCTGATTCACTTTTACCATGGTATACAGCTCCTTTGCATCTTGCACCGCAGTCTTCTCGTCTGATATTATTACTGATCGCTCCGGGGTTGTCAATGTAAATTTTCCAGTCCGCCCCCATGCCCTTCCTTCCAGGTCAAAGTTCTATCTCCCCTTCAAACACCGTACGGGCCGGGCCGGTCATAAAAATTCTTTTCTCCCTGGCCTCCAGCTCCAGCACGCCGCCCGGCAGACAGATCTCCGCCCGTTCACCGCACAGCCCTGCCCTCCGTGCGGCCGCAAAGCAGGCGCAGGCTCCGGTGCCGCAGGCCAGAGTGATTCCGCTTCCCCGCTCCCACACCCGGACGGTCAGCCGGTTCCGGCCCTCCGCGGCGGCAAATTCCACATTGGATCGCTCCCGCAGCTCGGGATGGTGCTCCAGAACAGGTCCCAGCCTCTCCAGATCAACCTGCTCCGGGGCTGGACAGAAAATAACGGCATGGGGATTGCCCATGGAAACCTGCCATACGGAAAAGCTCTCCCCCCCTGCCTCCAGGACCACAGAAGGAAACAGCAGCCCTTCCCCCATATCCACCGTCACCCGGTCCGCCGTCCCCCCGGACACAGACAGCTCCACTCCCTTGGGCCCGGCGTCTGTATCGATGGTCAGACAGGTCTTCCTTGTAAGCCGCCGGTCGTAGACGTATTTTGCCAAGCATCGAATTCCGTTGCCGCACATGGCACCCCGGGAACCGTCGGCATTGTACATCTCCATGGAGAAATCCCCAATCCGCCCCGGCTTCAAGCAGATGATCCCATCTCCGCCCACACCAAAGTGCCGGTCAGACAGCTGGACCGCCAAGGCGGGCAAATCCGGGGGCTCCCCTTCCATGCAGTTGATATAAATATAATCGTTGCCCAGGCCCTCCATTTTGGTAAAGCGCATATCTCCCTCTCTTTCCGGACCGACAGACCAGCGGCACCCTATTGCCGCCGGTTCAGACAGACGCTCCGGTTTAACGATATGCGCGCTGGCCTCCCCTCATTCCTCCTGTGGATTCCCCAGCTCTGCGATGACCTGCCGGGCCGTCTGGGACAGGCGGGCCCCCGTGTCCATGCTCTGCTTCTGGAGCGCCCGGTGGGCCTCCTCCTCTTTCATTCCGCCGCGCTCCATCAGCAGCTTCTTTGCCCGGTTTACCAGCTCCTCCTCAGGGGCGGAGCGCCGGGGGCGGACAAATTTCTCCATCCGGCGGCCAAATTGGAGGAGCAGCCGCACAGTGGCCAGGGCCTCCTCCTTCCTAATGGGGGTTGGCAGCTTAAATACCTCCGCGCTTCCGCAGCAGTCCAAAATGTGCTGCGGCCCCACCAACAGCAGGGAGCAGGCCGGGGGCAAATCTTCATACAGCCACTCCGCCGGGCCGTCTGACAGCCGCGGTCCGCAGACCACGCAGTACACCATCTGCTTGCTGAGCAGACGGCGCACCTGATCCCCGGAGTGACAGGTCAGGCAGTTCGCCGTGCCCGTGCTCTCCAGCAGCTCTCCAAAGCGCTGACACAGGGCCGGATTTTCAAATGCCACAATAACCGTGTCCACAGCCTTTCCCTCCTTCCCGCCGCTCCATTTTATAACGGTTTAATAAGTGACCAGATATTTTTCAACTTCCCAGCTGGAAACTCTGGTCTGATATTCAGTCCACTCCTTCATTTTTCCCTTGATATAGTGGCGGGCCACATGCTCTCCCAGCACGTCCATCACCAGGGTGTCCCGTTCCATCTCCTCCAGAGCATCCTTCAGCGTCTCGGGCAGCGCCTCCAAATTGCGGGCCGCCCGGTCGCTGTCATTCATGTCGTAGACATTGTCGGTAATTTCCGGCGGCGGGGTCAGTCCCCGGGCAATGCCGTCCAGTCCGGCGGCCAGACAGGCCGCCACCGCCAGGTAGGGGTTGCAGGATGGGTCCGGACTGCGCAGCTCCACCCGGGTGGTCTGGCCCCGGACGGCGGGGATCCGGATAAGGGTGGACCGGTTGGAGGCGGACCAGGCCTTGTACCGGGGGGCCTCGTACCCGGCACTCAGCCGCTTGTAAGAGTTGACCAAAGGATTGGTCAGTGCGGTAAAGCCTTTGGCGTGCTCCAGCAGACCGGCAATAAACGCATATGCGGTCTGGGACAGCTGCCGCACCCCATTCTCATCGAAAAAGGCATTTTTTCCATCCTTCACCAGGGACATATTCAGATGCATTCCAGATCCCGCCACATTGTAAATCGGTTTTGGCATGAAGGTGGCGTGGAGGCCGTTTTTTTGAGCCAGCGTCTTTACCGCCAGCTTCAGGGTCATAATTTTATCCGCCCCGTCCATGGCGTTCACATAACGAAAATCGATCTCGTGCTGTCCTACGGCGCACTCGTGGTGGCTGGCTTCAATTTCAAACCCCATCGCCTCCAGGTTCATGCACACCTCCCGCCGGGTGGATTCCCCGTGGTCCAGGGGTCCCAGGTCAAAGTATCCGGCCTCGTCCCTTGTGGTCGTGGTGGCGTGTCCGTATTCATCCGTCTCAAACAGAAAAAATTCCAGCTCCGGACCGATGTTGAACGCCTCAAAGCCCATATCCTGGGCCCGCCGGATCACCCGGCGCAGCACTCCCCTGGGGTCGCCCACAAACGGAGTCCCATCCGGGTTGTACACGTCGCAGATCAGGCGCGCCACCTTCCCCTGGGCAGGACGCCAGGGAAAGATGGCAAAGGTATCCAGGTCAGGATACAGGCACTGGTCCGACTCGTTGATCCGGGTAAACCCCTCAATGGAGGAGCCATCGAACATGATCTGGTTGTTGACCGCCTTTTCAATCTGAGAGGCAGTGATGGCAACATTTTTCAGCTGACCGAAAATATCCACAAACTGCATCCGGATAAATTCGATCTCCTCCTCTTCCACCATCCGGATAATGTCTTCCCTGGTATAGCCCATGGCGTCTGTCTCCTTTCCAACCCTTTTCAGAAAGGCACCGCTGCCTCTCCACGAAAGAACCTGCGTTTCTCACAAAGCCGTCCCGCGGTCCATTGATATGGAGAGTATGGCATCCAGACCGGCGGCTGTCAAGATTTTTTCACAAAGCTCGTCTGCTCCGCCCCTCCCAGCCCGTTTCCCGACATTCCTTGTCCAGAATTCCTATAATTTCCCGAGGAAATTTCCCTTATGTTTAGTCAGAATTCAGTCTTGCCAAACACACCCAAATCAGGTATTGTAGTAGCGACAGGTGATGTTTCGTCCTGCGGCACAGGGCGAAGCGGTCGGCTGCGGAAGTAAGGCAATGACGTCTGAAGGGCGTTATTGTCTCTTTTTTTGCGTTTCGCCCTCAGATCAATTTGGAAAGGATTGAACAGAATGAGCGTCAGCATCTCTGAGGTTTTTGGCTCCAACGTTTTCAGCATGTCTGTCATGCGGGAGCGCCTGCCCAAGAAAATATACGGCGAAGTAGTGGATGTGATGGAGCACGGCGGAAACGTCAGCATGTCCACCGCCGACATTGTGGCGAATGCTATGAAGGATTGGGCCGTGGAAAAGGGCGCCACCCACTACACCCACTGGTTCCAGCCCCTCACCGGCATCACCGCTGAAAAGCATGACTCCTTCCTCACCGCCCCCAAGGACAGTAAAACACTCCTCCAGCTCACCGGCAAGCAGCTGATCATGGGCGAGCCGGACGCCTCCTCCTTCCCCTCCGGCGGCCTGCGCTCCACCCACTACGCCCGGGGCTACACCGCCTGGGATATGACCTCCCCCGCCTTTGTAAAGGAGATGTCCTGCGGCACCATCCTGTGCATCCCCACCATCTTTGTCTCCTACAACGGCGAGGCGCTGGATAAGAAAACCCCCCTGCTGCGCTCCATGGAGGCCATCAGCACCCAGGCCATGCGTATTCTGCGCCTGTTTGGCAATACCGAGGCAGCCAGGGTCATCCCCTTTGTGGGCGCTGAGCAGGAGTATTTCCTGGTGGACCGGGAGAAGTACCTGAAGCGCCGGGACCTGATCTACACCGGACGCACCCTCTTTGGTGCTCCCGCCCCCAAGGGACAGGAACTGGACGATCAGTATTTCGGCGTCATCCGTTACCGGGTGGGCAAGTTTATGTCAGACCTGAACCAAGAGCTGTGGAAGCTGGGCATCCCCGCAGCCACTCAGCACAACGAGGTGGCCCCCGCCCAGCATGAGCTGGCCCCTGTCTACACCATGTGCAACCTGGCCGTGGACCAGAACCAGTTGACCATGGAGACCATGAAGCGGGTGGCCACCCGCCACGGGCTGGTATGTCTGCTCCATGAAAAGCCCTACGCCGGCGTCAATGGCTCCGGTAAACACAACAACTGGTCCATCGGAACCGACACCGGTGAAAACCTGCTGGACCCCGGCGACACCCTCAATGAGAATCTTCAGTTCCTGCTGGTGCTGGCCTGCATTATGAAAGCTGTGGACAGCCATGCCGACCTGCTGCGCTGCGCCGCCTCCTGCGTGGGCAATGAGCACCGCCTGGGCGCCCAGGAGGCTCCCCCCGCCATCATTTCCATTTTTCTGGGCGACCAGTTGGACGACGTGGTCAACCAGATCGTCTCCAACGCCGACTCCATCAAGCTGCTGGCCTCCGGCAACCTGGACTCCGGCGTGTCCACCATCCCCGTTTTGAAAAAGGATGCCACCGACCGCAACCGCACCTCCCCCTTTGCCTTCACCGGCAACAAGTTCGAGTTTCGCATGGTGGGTTCCTCCGACTCCATCGCCGATGCCAATGTCACGCTGAACGCCATTGTGGCTGAGGCCTTCTGCCAGGCAGCCGACGTTTTGGAACAGGCGGACGACTTCAGCAGCGCCTGCTCCAAGCTGATCCATGATATGATGAGCGAGCATCACCGTATCGTCTTCAACGGAAACGGCTATTCCGATGCCTGGGTGGAGGAGGCCGCCCGGCGCGGTCTGCCCAACCTCCCCTCCATGGTCAATGCCATCCCCGCCCTTATCACTGACGAGGCCGAAAAGCTGTTTACCAAGTTCGGCATCTACACCAAGTCCGAGCTGGAATCCCGTGCTGAAATCATGTACGAGACCTACGCCAAGGTGTTTAAAATTGAGGCTCAAACCATGATACACATGGCGGGCAAGCACTATATCCCGGCCGCTATCCATTTCAACACCCGTCTGGGACAGTCCGTGGCCGCCGTGGCCGCCGCCTCTGACCTGGCCGATCTTTCAGTTCAGAAAGGACTGCTTGTAAAGTGCAGCGCCCTGCTGGCCCAGGCCTCCGTGGCACTGGAAGCGCTGAAAGTGCTGCTGCCCCAGGTGGACTCCATGGACGATGTGGCCGCCATGGCCGTGGCCTACCGGGACCAGGTCATCCCCGCCATGGCCGCCCTGCGCAAGCCAGTGGATGAGCTGGAGCTGTTGGTTGATAAGGACATCTGGCCCGTCCCCACCTACGGTGATTTGATGTTTGAGGTCTGATTCCCAGGATATTCCTCCCTTATTTGATCCATTCGGGGCACAAATCTTTCCGCAGATCGAAAAAAAGACTATCCAACCGGCAGAAAATATGGTATGATCCGGATATGGATTTTGGAGATTTTTAGGAGGTATCTGCTATGAAGTGCCCCTTCTGCGCCCACCTGGAGAGCAAGGTTGTGGATTCCCGGCCCGCCGATGAGGGGGCCAGCATACGCCGGCGCCGGGAGTGCCTGTCCTGCCACAAGCGCTTCACCACCTACGAGACGATGGAGAGCCTGCCTCTTATGGTGGTCAAAAAGGATGGCAGCCGACAGAGCTTTGACCGCACCAAGGTGCTGTCCGGTCTGATCCGTGCCTGTGAGAAACGTCCTGTGGCTTACAGCACCCTGGAAAACATGGTCAACGAGATTGAGCAGGTGCTCCAGAACCAGATGGAGCGCGAGGTTCCTTCCGCTGAGATCGGCGAGCTGGTCATGGAGCGGCTGAAAAAGACCGACGAAGTAGCCTATGTTCGTTTCGCCTCCGTATATCGCCAGTTCAAGGACATCAACACCTTCATGCATGAGCTGAACAAGCTGCTGGAGGACAAGTAATTTTTTATACATGAGCCCCTCTGCCGGAATGCTCCGGCAGAGGGGCTTTTTTCTGTCTCCGGCGGACAGGTATCAAAGCCCTGCTGTGTCCCCATGATCTGCATCCGCCGATCAAACATTTTCAAAAAAATATGGTTTCTCTCCCAAGCTTATCCCATCGGATGAATCAATTGACAGACTGCGCCGGCGGCAGGCGCATTTTGCCACACCCAGCGAATTTTGGGACTGTTTTCACCACGCAGGGCATACCTCTTATCTTGAGGTGATGTTCTTTGACGCTTATGGGCCGTCTGGCCGACTCTCTATGGAATCCCTGGCTGCTGGGACTGTTTCTGGTTACCGGACTGGTCTACTCCGCAGGTTCCGGCTTTTTTCAGGTCTTTGACCTCCGGCTGTGGGTCCGCTCCACCTTAGGCAGCCTTTTCCGCCGTGCCGAAAAAACCGGCGGCGGACTGTCCTCCATCCAGGCCCTGTCCACAGCCCTGGCCTCCACCATGGGTACCGGCTCCATTGCTGGTGTAGCCACCGCTCTCACGCTGGGTGGGCCCGGCGCCATCTTCTGGATGTGGGTGTCCGCTTTTCTGGGCATGATGACCAGCTGCGGAGAAAAGCTTCTGGCGGTCCGCTACCAGCGTCCGGCCCCAGGGGGTGGGCTTCAGGGCGGCCCCATGTTCTATCTGCGGGACGGGCTGGGCTCACCCCCGCTGGCCCTCTGGTTTACACTGGCCTGCCTCCCCGCCACCCTGGCGGGAGGTAATCTGGTCCAGTCCTCCTCCATCGCCGCCTCCCTGGAAACCGCCTTCGGCCTGGACCGGCTGACTGTGGGCGTGGTTACCGCCCTTTTGGCCGGATTGGTAATGGTCGGCGGGGTTGGGCGCATTGCCCGGGTCTCTTCCGCCCTGGTTCCGGCCATGGCCCTGCTCTATCTGGGCAGCGGCGCCGCAGTTCTGATCTGCCGGGCCGATGCCCTGCCCGGAGCCCTCCGCATGATTGTTGCCGGCGCTTTCTCTCCATCCGCCGCCCTGGGGGGCGGCGCCGGCTGGACGGCTGCCTCCGCCCTGCGGTACGGCGTCGCCCGGGGTGTCTTCACCAATGAGGCCGGTCTGGGCACCTCTGCCATGGCCCATGGAGCCGCCCGCACGGACCACCCCGCCCGCCAGGGCATGTGGGGCATTTTTGAAGTCTGCCTGTCCACCCTGGTGGTGTGCACCATTACCGCTCTGGTCATCCTGGTCAGCGGCGTGTGGCATCCTCTGGATCCGGGTGCTCTCACCGGAGCACCTCTTACCGCCGCCGCCTTTGCCTCTGTACTGGGACAGACAGGAGAGGGCGTGGTGGCCCTGTCCCTGCTGCTGTTCGCCTTTTCCTCGATTCTGGGCTGGAGCTATTACGGCCAGCAGTGCCTGTGGTATCTCACCGGCGGAGACCGGCTCATGCCAATCTACCGGTTTATCTTTTTGTGCTGTATCCCCCTGGGGGCGCTGTGGGAGCCCGCTCTGGTATGGCAGCTGGTGGACCTGTGCAACGCCTTCATGGCCCTGCCCAACCTGGCGGCTCTTCTGATCATGGCACCCCAGGCGCTTGGCCTGCTGGGCCGGTGGCGAAAAAGTCAGGATTTTACCTCTATTTTACCCCCGCATTCCCGCAAATTTAACATTCATCACCTATAATCAAGCACACTGGGTGTTGCACCACCCGGGCCCGACCCCGAACGCTGTCATTTCTTTCCAAACCCGCGAAACAGAATATCATGCGCGGGTCTTTTCCTGTCTGATCCGCCTGATTGCGGGAATACTGAATACCGCGGGCAATGTATCCACAGTCCGCGGGAAGGAGCCAAACACCAATGATTCGAGGTATTGTGGACCTTGGGTCCAACACCATACGCCTGTCTATTTATCAGTGCGGCCCGGAGGGCAGCCATCTGCTGATGAACCGAAAGGTCATGGCGGGACTGGCCGACTATGTGGAGCGGGGAGCCATGACCCCCCAGGGCATCCAGGTGGCCTGCCAGGTCCTGCGGGACTACCGTGCTCTCATGGATAATCTCCAATTTCAGGACCTCCACGTCTTCGCCACTGCCTCCCTGCGCAATATCGTCAACACGGAGGAGGCGGTGGCCCAAATTCAGGCAGAGACAGGGCTGACGGTGGATGTGGTGTCCGGCGCGGAGGAGGCCCGGCTGTCCTTTCTTGGGGCCGTGGACGCCGGACCGGACAGCGGCCTGCTGGTGGACTTGGGCGGGGGCTCCACCGAGCTGGTGGAGTACGAAGCACGGACCATACGCACCTCCTGCTCCCTGCCCATGGGCTCCCTGTCCCTGTTCAGCGGCCATGTGGCCGGTCTGCATCCCCGGCGCGGGGAGCGCAGAGCCATTCGCACCTGTGTCCGGCAGGCGCTGGAGCAGAGATTTCCTCAGCCCACCCCCATTCTTCACGCCTGCGGCGTAGGGGGCACTGTCCGGGCGGCCTGCAAAACGGCAAATCTGTTTTTCGGCCGGCCGGCGGACTGCAGCTTTCTTTCCGCCAAAGAGCTGCACCAGCTGCTCAAGCGGCTGAAGGAGCCCAGCCGTGAGGACCTGCATCTGCTGCTTAAGGCCGCCCCTGATCGGATTCACACATTGATTCCCGGAATGCTTGCCCTGGACACGGTCTCCCGCTTTTTTCAGCTGGAAGACATCACCGTCAGCCCCTGTGGCGTCCGGGAGGGCTACCTTCGGGAACGGATTTTAAAGGAGTATGGGACGGATGCATAAACATTTCGACACCAGATACACCCAGGACCGTGAGCTGTCCTGGCTGAAATTCAACGAGCGGGTATTGGCCGAGGCCCGGGACGAGTCTGTTCCCCTGATGGAACGGCTGAAATTCGCCGCCATCTTTACCAGCAATCTGGACGAATTTTTTATGATTCGGGTGGGCTCCCTCACCGACATGGCCTTGGTCAAGGAAACTCATATCGACAGCAAAAGCGGACGCACGCCCCAGGAGCAGCTCCAAGCTATCTTCAAAGCGGTTCCCACCCTGTATAAACAGCGTGACAAGGTATTTGAACAGCTGGACCTGCGCCTGCGCTCCTGCAACATCTGCCGGCTCTCCATGGACCAGTTGGACGGCAAGGCGAAAAAACAGGTGGACGCCTGGTTCCGGGAGGAGATCCATCCAGTCCTCTCTCCTCTGGTGATGGACATTCACCACCCCTTTCCCCATCTGACCAACAAACGGCTGACCATCGCCCTGTCCCTGGAGCGCGGCGGTCAGGAGTTCTTTGCCTTCCTCCCCCTGCCCCCCGGAGTGCCCCCCTTTCTGCGCCTGGAGGAGCGGGGAATCCACTACGTCCTGTTGGAGGACGTGCTCTTGGCCTATGCCGGGGAAATTTTCGACCAGTTCTCCATCTCGGAAATGGCGGTGGCCGCGGTCACCCGCAACGCCGACATCAGTCCCGAGGACGAGTCCTACGACGTGGATGAGGACTTCCGCCAGCACATGGGGAAAATTGTGAAAAAGCGCGCCCGGCTGGCTCCCGTCCGGCTGGAAATACAGGGGTGCAGGGGTGACCGTCTGATCCCCTTCCTGTGCGGAAAGCTGAATCTGAGCCGGGAGCAGGTGTTTAAAACCAAGGCTCCCATCAATTTGGAATATGTCTATAAGCTGACCGCCCTCCTGCCGCCGGAGAGTGCCGCCGCCCTGTGTGACTCCCCCTACGCCCCCCGTTTCCCCTCCTGTCTGGACCCCCAGGCCCCTGTTCTTCCGCAAATCTTACAGCGGGATGCCCTGGTTTTTTATCCCTTTGAGCAGATGGAGCCCTTTCTCCATCTGGTGCGGGAAGCGGCCTTCGACCCGGAGGTGGTGTCCATTAAAATCACCATCTACCGCCTGGCTTCCCGCGCCAAGCTGGCGGAGTATCTGACGACGGCGGCGGAAAACGGCAAAGATGTCACCGTCCTGATGGAGCTGCGGGCCCGGTTTGACGAACAGAATAACATCCAGTGGGCCGAGCGGATGGAGGAGGCGGGGTGCACCATCCTGTACGGCTCCGAGGGCATCAAGGTCCACTCCAAAATCTGCCTCATCACCCGGAAAACCCGGGCCGGCGTACAGCAGATCACCCAGGTGGGCACCGGAAACTACAATGAAAAAACCGCCCGGCTGTACACCGACCTGTGTCTGATGACCTCCAACCCCCAAATCGGCGCGGATGCCGCCCTCTTTTTCCAGAACATGGCCATCGGCAATTTCTCCGGAGAATACCAGCGGCTTTTGGCCTCTCCCCTGGGGCTGAGGGACAGTGTGATGGCCCTTATCGACCGGGAGATTGCCAAGGGGCGGAACGGATACATTTTTCTGAAGCTCAACTCCATCACCGACCGTCTGCTCATCGACAAGCTTGCTCAGGCGTCCCAGGCGGGGGTGGAGATTGTCATGAATGTGCGGGGAATCTGCTGCCTCATGCCCGGAGTGCCCGACCTTACCGACCGCATCACCGTTTTCTCCATCGTGGGCCGCTACCTGGAGCACAGCCGCATCTACCAATTCGGCCGGGCCCCAGAGGCCGAGCTGTACATCTCCTCCGCCGATTTTATGACCCGGAACACCCAGCGGCGGGTGGAAATTGCCTGCCCGGTGCTGGACCCATGGTGCCGGAATCGGCTGTTCCATATCATTGACGAGCTCCAACGGGACAATGTAAAAGCCCGGGAGCTGCGGCCCGGCGGCGCCTATCACCCCCGGGAGGCGGGGGCGGACCTCTGCTGCTGTCAGGAAATCTTTCAGACCGAAACTGTGGATCCGCCTGCCCGAATCCCAGCCCATCCCCCCGGAACGAGCTGGTTCCCCATTTCCGCCCTCCTTCGCCGCCTCAAGTCGAAATGAGGGGTCCGCGCTCCATTTCCCCATTTCTCCTGTCCCCCCCAAACTCAAGGGAGCCGGGCAGGTTACAATCTGAAGTGCAACAGGCGAAAAATAAGAAGACAATACGCAGGCCAAAGTGTAAAATGGAGTCACCACAACAACATCAACACGGAGGCGAGAGTATTGTCCT
>Ga0129317_1000596_pt1 | contig 35792 bp, 32 predicted proteins | sample Cm1ome_FD_94430 | JGI IMG/M metagenome (GOLD analysis project Ga0129317, IMG submission 94430) | Eastern black-and-white colobus group fecal microbial communities from Wisconsin, USA - Cm1105 metagenome | ecosystem: Host-associated > Mammals > Digestive system > Large intestine > Fecal | place... | reverse complement strand
GTTTTGTGTGGTAACTTTACAATATCAAATACTGGTAAGAATTGCCATTGCCTATTTTATTATTGAGAAAAAGAAAGCTGCGCCACAGCCTTGGCAGGCCATCGCGCAGCGATTTTGTTCAACGGGAAGTTGTCTTCATCTCTGCAGATTGGAATTTATAAACTACAAATATTGTTTTTTCGATATCAGTTCCACTATCAACAAAGAATTTCCTCTCGTATGAGATGTTGTTATATACGAAACATAAATCAAGGAAGCAGAGGAAAATGCCAATATCAATCTGATTATAGAAAGACACCTTATCTGCTGGCATAATTCCTCGCTTGCCTTCTTTCTTATATCGGTAAACAGTTAAGCTATTATTCCTATTCTCCACAATCCAAGGCTGTGTATTGCAAGCACTTGGAGCAAATCGGACAATATCAGAAACTCCATCTATTCTCTCGCCAATCCATATTTCTTCAAGCGGCTTTCTTTTACTCTTGAACATATCTTTACGAAACTTATTCCCGCTATCAATCTTGGAAATAGCCATCATAATCACAAATTCAAGGCCTTCGAAAGAAGGCTCATTTGTTTTACCAATACCAAACCAAAGTGTTCCAATATTTTGTGCAACGAGGTATAAATCAAGCTGTTCCCCTAAATAGCCGATGTTCTGTAAGTAATTATCCTTTTTCTCGCTATAAAACAAAATACAATATTCTTGTCCTCTTTTACAAGTGGTTTCGTCTGCGGGTACAATTCTGATTGCTGTCTTGATATCTGAACATAGCGGGGTAAATGTTTTGTAAATTTCTTTAATATTTTCAATATCAGTTGATGAAATATGCTCGTCCCCGATATTTCGAAACAAATGAAATGATTTCCGTTTAAAAATCATGTCATAAAGTTGCCCGTTTATAGTCATAAAGTATCCTCACAAATCCGATTTGTTTAATTGTCCACCTTGTAAAAACAGCGGCGACTTGACGCTTCGCCAGTTCGCCGCTGTTGGTAATTTTCCAACTTATATTTTACTCATTTTCCATTGCAAAATCAAGATAGGAAGTGTGAACATTTCTCAATCATAAACCAATTCCGGCAACACAACTTCCTCCGCCTGTGCTTTGCAAGCGTTCATCTGCTTATCAAGAGAAGCCCCGTAACTTGTCCCCAACTTGGGTACAAGTTTCCTATTTCATAATTCGCGCCAACTTGTCGCATATTTCTCCAGCGCTTACCCATACACATGATCCTGAATCCAATACTGCAATCTTTGCACCTGACCCAACAGGATAATGGAGAGCATCGGCAGTCCAAATGGTGTGAGCAGAAATGCCGCGATCAGACCGGCGATGCCATGGGCAGTTCTTCCGTCCAGCAGGATACAGAGGGCACCCAATGCGGTCAGTATTGCAATGAAATTCAAAACAACGGCGGATATTTTCACGATCTGCGTGGCCACCCAAATAAAAACAGCGAGGACAGCAATCACCGGCGCACACAGAATTTTCAGTAACAGCTTCATGTGGGATACCTCCATTTCTCTTTTCCTGATTCCAGTATAATCCCAATCCGGAAATCACTCAATGCTGTCAGGCACAGATATGAAAAAAGCTGGGCGACGGATTTTGCTCCGCCGCCCGTGGGTCTATATCCGGTTATTGCAGTCGGGACAGCCGCGTGAGTATCTCGTTCAGCCCCTGGGTTGTTTCTTTCTGATAGCCGAGTATTTCCTCCAAATCTGTATCATAGATGCGCCCTGTTTCATGCAGCCGCTTGGCAATCTGATTGATGTTGGCATTGGCTCTGCGAAGCTGGTGCAAAAGGTCTTGTACCTCCGGCATATCCAGTTTGATAACCATGCCGTCTATGGCCATCTTCCGCACAAAGGCACTCATATTGTCCGTTCCGCACAGCGCCATCTGCTGCTGAATCAAATCATATTCCGAATCAGAGAGGCGCAGCTCCAGACGGCGCTCTTTCCTTGCCACGGCTTACAGCTCCTGTGCCTTGGGTTTGCCTGGAACCGCAGCAGCTTCCGTAAGCGGCTTTTGAAGTTTCTCCAGCACAGACGGCTTTCGTGCCTGCGGCTCCTTTGCCAGCTCCTTACGAAAATGCGTGGCAAACAAATCTACCAATCCGGTGTGCGCCTGATCTACAACAAAATAGCAGTTACGGTCGCTGCCCCAGGCATCCTTGTTGTCGGCAATGGAGACAGACTGCGCCCACGCTTTATTATCTCCGGAAATACGGCCATCCCAGACTTTCTGCTGAATGGTGTTGGCAAGGACATATTTGATTCTATCCATGCTGAAATCTTCACTGACCGCCGCCAACACTGCCTGGACATCCAGACAGTTATTGGCATAGTTCGCATGGATTGCGTTCTCAATGGCTTCCTTGCAGGCAATGTTTGCCCGATAGGATTCCCGGTAAAGCGGCAGCTCCTCATGCTCTCTTGCGTGTGCCGCCGAGTGCTGATACACCGGCGTATCTTTCGTAAATGTCATATTCATATCATCGAGCCTCCTTTTCATTTTGTTTTGATGGCGCTGTTTTGGGCTGGAGCGGTGCATGGAGCTTATCCAGCACAGAAGGGCGGGCAGACTTTGCCGTGATTGCAGTCCGCGGCGGTTCCTCTCCCGACACATCCATCATGGCCTCCAACGGAGAACGGTCATCAATGTTTAGTTCAATATTCAGTTCTGCCAAACGGGCAGCTTTTTCCCGAAGCTCCTGCTCCTGCGGAAATGGCTTGCCCAGCTCTGATTTTGCAGTTTCCATTTGAGCGTGAAGATTGTCCAGCTTCTCCTGCACACGGTTCATGCGCCCCTCCATGCCAGCCAGCGCATTGTCAATTCGGACCAGGTTGCCGCGCGGATCTCTGCCCAGTTCAACCCGGTGAGACATTTTTCCTTTCAAAGTCAGGACATACTGTTTGCCGAAGTCCTCCAAGGTCAGCGACATCTGGAAGCCCCGGTAACTGCCGATCTGCACCGGCTCCAATCCCTTGACCTCTTTCATGGCATCCACCAACGCCGCACCGGCATTTTCTTTATCAGTCAGCACATCGCCCCGCACAGTCATTCCAGCAAAGCCATCCTGGGGATGCGGGTGTTCTGCCAATGTCTGCATGTCTGCCTGAAATCCTGTGATAAAGCCTTTGTTCTGTTCAATCTCTTTCGGGAAGTTCCGGAGGATATTGTCCTCCAGCCGATACTGCTGGCTCTGATGATTGGCGCGCATCAGCTTCAGCCTTGCCACATCCACGTCCAAATCCATCTTTTCCCGAATACGGTCATCCCCGGCACACAACGCCTTGATCTCCGCATAGGACAGCGCGGTTTCATCAATATCATCACAGGAGCGCACCGGAGATTTGCTGGTCATAATCTGCGAGATGAATTTCTGCTTGTTCTCCAGCGTTTGCCAGAGATAAGCGTCAAAGGTCGCCTCCGTCACATAGCGGAAAATATGAACCTGCTTGTTCTGGTTGCCCTGGCGGATGATGCGGCCACTGCGCTGCTCCAAATCGCCCGGTCTCCATGGCGCATCCAGGTCGTGCAGCGCCACCAGCCTGTCCTGAACATTCATACCAGCACCCATTTTGAACGTGCTTCCCATAAGCACACGCACCTGTCCAGAGCGCACTTTTGCAAACAGTTCTTTCTTCCTCACTTCGGTGTTGGCCTCATGGATGAAAGCAATCTGCTCACGGGGAATACCCATAGAAATGAGTTTTTCCCGGATGTCATCATAAACAGTAAATTCCGGTTCCTCCGGCAACTCTCCAATGGCAGTCTCTACCGCATGAAGCTCCGGACTGTCGATATTTCCAGCGATGGTCTTTGCTGCCTTGGCCGCAGGCGCGCCGGTTTTTGGTGTACTCAAATCACAGAATACCAACTGGGTCAGCTTATCTTCCTGCCCTTCATCCCAAATGCGATAGATGTTATCCACACATAGATTGACCTTGCTGGTCGGATCGTCAGGCAGATTCGGATTGATAATACGCTGGTCAAGCCCCAGCTTTCTGCCGTCTGTTGTTATCTTGAGCATATTATCAATGGAAGCATCCACTGTACCAGAGTGAACCTTTGCGGCTCTCTCAGACAGTTCCTGCACCATAGCCTGTTGAATTTCCGTAGGCTGCGCTACCACATTGTGATAGACCGCATCTGGAACCGGAAGATGCAGCTGATCGGATGTCTTGATGTCTGCGACTTCTTTGAATAGAGTCATCAGCTCCGGAAGATTAAAGAACTTGGCAAAACGCGTCCTTGCCCGGTAGCCTGTGCCCTCGGGTGCCAATTCTATCGCCGTAGTGGTCTCGCCAAAAGTCGAAGCCCAGCAATCAAAATGCGCCAGCCCTTTCTGCTGAAGCGTATCGTGCTGAAGATAACGCATCATGGTGTACAGCTCTGTCATGCTGTTGCTGACCGGAGTGCCCGTGGCGAAAACAACACCTTTACTGCCGGTCTGCTCGTCAATGTATCGGCATTTCAAAAGCATATCGGAGGATTTTTGTGCATCGGAGGTTGAAAGCCCGGCCACATTCCTCATTTTTGTATAAAGGAACAGGTTTTTGAACGCATGTGCCTCATCCACATACAGACGGTCAACGCCCAGTTCCTCAAAAGTCACCACATCATCCTTGCGCCCGGACTCCATCAGCTTTTTCAGTCTTGTTTCCAATCCTTTCTTGGTGCGCTCCATAGATTTGATGGTAAACTTCTCAGCACGGCTGGCTTTCAGTTCCTCAATGCCATCTGTAATCTCCTCAATCTGATCCCGTAAAAGCTGCTCCTGCCGCTCCATAGAAACCGGGATGCGCTCAAACTGGCTGTGCCCGATAATGATGGCATCATAGTCTCCGGTTGCAATGCGGGCGCAGAACTTCTTGCGGTTCCTCGGCTCAAAATCTTTCTTTGTTGCAGCCAGGATATTGGCAGACGGATACAGCCGTAAAAATTCGGATGCCCACTGCTCCGTCAGATGGTTGGGCACCACAAACATAGGCTTATGGCAAAGCCCCAGCCGTTTGCTTTCCATAGCTGCCGCTACCATCTCGAAAGTCTTGCCTGCGCCGACCTCATGGGCAAGCAGTGTGTTGCCTCCATAAAGGATGTGCGCCACAGCGTTCAGCTGATGCTCCCTGAGATGGATTTCCGGATTCATGCCAGAGAAAGAGATATGCCGTCCATCATATTCGCGCGGACGGTTGGAATTGAACACTTCGTTATAACGCTGCACCAATTCCTGCCGTCTGTCAGGATCTCGCCACACCCAATCCTGAAAAGCATCCTTAATGGCCTGCTGCTTCTGCTGGGCCAGGGTAGTTTCCTTGGAATTTAATATCCTGCGTTCCTTACCGTCCGGATCTGTCTTGGTATCATAGATGCGAATATCCCGCAGATTTAAGGTCTCCTCCAAAATCCGATAGGCATTTGCCCGGTCGGTGCCATAGGTCATATAAGCATTGACATCGCCGTAGGAGGGAGAAGATTTACCGCTGATGTTCCATTCCGCAGTAAAGGACGAAAAATGTACCTGAATATTCCGGCGCAGATAGTACGGCGGCTCAAAAGTCTCCTCCATGAACTGCTGGATATATCTCTGGTCAATCCAGGTCGCACCCAATCGCACCTCAATCTCCGAAGCATCCAAATCCTTGGGCTGCGAAGCACGGAGGGCTTCTACATTGGAGAGATAGCCAGGGTTATTCTTGGCAGCTCTCTCGGCTACCCGTAATTTCTGGCGCACATTTCCCGACAGATATTCATCTGCGGTCTGCCACTCTCCATGAATCGGGTCTTGGAAAATCACGCCCCGAAGCCCCTCTATCAATTCCTCCTGCTCCATGCCGGTCAGCTCTACCATGTAGTTAAGGTCAACATGCGCTTTCTCAGAAATGGACAATGCCAGAGCCTCGGACGGGGTATCCACAGAAGTTGCAACCTCATGGGGTTTGATGGTGCGTTTCGTAAAGATGTCTGCCTTGCGTTTCAGCTGCTTTTCATCATCCAGTTCCTCCAGCGTACAAAGCAGGTAATAAGAGCTGTCATCCTGAAAAGCCAGCGCATTGGCACGGCTGTTAATCAGGCCGTAGTGCTTTGAGAAATTGTCATACAGTTCGTTCAGCTCTGCCTGTGTCTTTTGAATTTCCGTATCCGGAACATAGGCGTCCATCTGCTGGTCGATGAGTCGGCGCAGGCAATCGCGCAATCCAACCAGACCTTTGACACGTTCCGCAGCGGTGGCATTCAGCTCTGGCTTACTCATCAGACTGTTCTGCCGGTAATACACCTCGCCGTCCACCACGGTATAGCTGTAGTTTCGCACATTGGGGTCAGCCGGAATGGTGTCTGTAATCTGTTCATCTTCAGCAAGATCGGGAAGCTCTGCCGCGTGATAACTGCCACGAATATATTTCACCGCATCGTGAAGCTGATCGGCCAGCTCCAGACCCTCAATGGGTTCCACGGTAAAATCCTGCCTGCCGTATTGCGTGCTTTCAGAGGACTGCCGCCCCAGAATCATTTCCGGATGCTCTACAAAGTAACTGTTGATGGCGAATCCGTCCTCATTCTGTCCCAGATGCACCCAGTCCGGTTCAATCGCAATCGGTCGGTCACGCCTCTGGAGAAAGATAATATCCGATACCACATCCGTACCGGCATTGGCGCGGAACGCATTGTTAGGTAGTCGAATCGCGCCCAGCAGTTCCGCCCGCTCGGCAATGTACTTTCGCACTTCCGGAGATTGCTTGTCCATGGTGTACCGAGACGTCACGAAGGCAATCACTCCGCCAGGACGCACCTGATCGAGTGTCTTGGCAAAGAAATAATCGTGAATAGAAAAACCGAGCTTGTTGTAAGCCCGGTCATTGACCTGATACTGTCCAAAGGGCACATTTCCGATAGCGACATCGTAAAAATCCCTGCGGTCGGTGGTTTCAAAACCTGCCACCGTAATATTCGCCTTTGGATAGAGCTGTTTTGCAATCCTTCCGGTAATGCTGTCCAGCTCCACACCGTATAATCTGCTGTCCTGCATATTTTCCGGCAGACAGCCGAAGAAGTTTCCAACACCCATAGCCGGTTCCAGAATGTTGCCGTTTTCAAAGCCCATGCGCTCCAATGCCTCATACATGGCATGGATCACGGTCGGGCTGGTATAATGAGCATTTAGGGTGGATGCTCTGGCCGCTTCATATTCCTCCGGCGTTAGAAGGGCTTTCAGCTCGGCATATTCGTTGCCCCAATTTGTTTTCTCCGGATCAAAAGCATCTGCCAGACCACCCCATCCGACATAATTCGACAAAACTGCCTGCTGTTCAGGGCTGGCCTGCAATCCCTCGGCTTCCAGATGTTTCAGTAGCTTGATGGCATTGATATTGGCCTGGTACTTCGCTTTCGGGCCACCTACGCCCATGGCATCGTCCGTGATGTGGAAATTCTGCGCGTTCCGGTGAGTCTGCTCCTTGAAGTCTGCATACATGGCGTCCTCGGCAGCGCCCCGATTAGGGAAAGTCTGCCACTCCCCGCCGATCTGGACGGAGATAGGGTTCGCATCCAGCTCATCCTCTGGCGTTGGAGGTTCCGGCTCCGGTTCCGTGCGAATGGTCTCCAAAACAATATCGTATGGCAGACCGGTCTTTTCTCCGGGATAGACCGCCTCCACCTGACTACGCTGCTCCAAATCGTCCGGGATGGCATCCAGCATAGCCTGCACTTTCTGATAATGTTCTGAAGAAAAACTGATGGTGCGGGCATTATATCCGGCGTTCATCACAAGATAGTCGATACCGGCAGCACCCAACTGAGGCCGCAGATATTCCAGCTCCGCTTCGGTCAGCTCTGCTTCCATATTGACAGCGGGGATGGTCACATGGGTAGGATTCAGCCATCCGCGTACTTCATCAACGTGCATATCCCGAAAAACCGGGAAGCCGGTATTCTCCTGAAAGGTAATGTCTCGGAGGGATGCTTCATCTCCTCGGATTTCATCGACTACAAAACGCCGCTCCTCAATGGTCAGCTCTACGCCGAGCAAGTCATCGTTGTTCTGAATTTGGGGTATATCTCCCTGTTCCGGCACAGAACTCTCCGCCGGGATACCTTCATCCAAGGGAGCCTCATTTTCAGATACTTCCGCGTTACTGACTTCGTTTTTGGAGCGCTCCACATAGAGCCATTCCGCAGCTTCCCGATCAGCAACTTTCTGCCGCAATTCTTTCAAATAGTTCTCCGCAACCCATTCGGAATCAAAGTCAGCAGTCACACCCTCCTCGTCCACATACAAGCCATCGTGTAAGTCATCCCAGATGCCATATCCTTCATCCGTTTCAATCACGGTAAAGCGTTCATAAGAGGGAATCGCATCCTGTGCCGCCAGTCTTTCGGCCTGTGCCAGCATCCGGTCAGCTTCGGTCAGAAAACGCCCCTCCGCTGCCAGTATTCCTAACTGCCGCTGCACACGCGCCCAGGGAAGCTCCATCGAACCATGCTCCGTAACAACGGGGAAGGTCTCTCTGCCGCCGAAGGCTTCTTTCAGCCATTGCGCCGTTCCGCGCTCCCGGCCATGTGCAAGCATGTAGTCATTGGCCTGGACTTTGCTTTCAAAGTTGCCATTCCAACGAATCAGGGCATCATTGATTTCCTCTGCTGTGATGGGGTGGGGTTCTGCTGTGATTACAGCGCTACTTTCATTGACATCCGGAACCTCCGGCGCAATTTCTGCCACCGGCTGCTCTTTTTCAGAAACCGGCTCTGTGATTTCGCTGCTCTCGGCCTCCGCAGATACTTCCGCTGCTTCCTCCATTGCCTCAGTTTCCACCGGTTCCACATCTTCCAGGTGCATCCGTTCATAGGCTTCAATCTGCTCCGGTGTTAGATAACGGTCTTTCTGAATCAATCCGGTAATACGCTCGGCAACCTTTGTCCAGTTCAGTTCCATCGGCGCACAACCTTCTTTCCTCAGCTTGATACCCTTGCTACTGTGATCTTCCCAGGCATGGTCAGCACCAGACAAAGCATTGGAACGGCCTCCAATCCCATACTCCGACTTCAAAAACTCAGCTTTTTCTTTCATGGTATGGCTATCAGTGAAGAACGCATAAATTCTGCCTTTTCCACCGGAAATACCGCTTCCCCCGGCAAGATCAGCATTGATTTCATCCTCGGTAATGAAAGACTGAATTTCCGGAAGGTCTGCCATATCGGTCGCATATTCTCTGCGTTCCAAAGACAAATCTTTTACGCCTTGCCACAGTTCATCCATCTTGTGATAGTGGAACCGCAGCAGCTCCCGATCTCCCAGATAGGCTCCAATAAACTGCGCCAATTCACCCTTTAAGGTCTCCTGAAAAACAGGTTCCGTCATACGCTCGGCCAAGGCTGCGGTAGCATCCGGATAACCCACGGGCAAATCATTCAAACAAGAAAGATAGCCCTGCTTTCTGGCTTCCTCACTCAAATCCCCGCGCAGATACAGCAGATGGAGCGCCAGATCAGAGCGGACAAGTCCTTCTGCTTCGGCCAGCTCCACATTGGTGGCAAAGCTGCCATCCTCTAAAAGCTGACCGATTCGTTCTGCCGCATCCGTCCATGCGATTACCTGTGTATCCGAAAGGAAACGGGCTTCCCGCCCTCTGTGCAGATGAATCCCATCTTCGGCATACCATGCGGCATAATCTCCCTGTTCACCCTTAATGCCGTAGCCGCCGTGAAACTCTTTTTGCAGTAAGGCGGCAATTTCTTCCGTAGATTTCTGTTTCTGAAACGCATCCACAATATACTCTCTGGCATGGGTTGTGTTGCTGCCAATACGGAGAATATGGTCAATATCCGCCTGGGCAAAAGAAAAAGCGGACTGCACTGACTGGGTGCGATCCGCTTCATCAATCCGGGTAATCTGTTCCTGTTCTGTCATAAACAGATTCAGGGTGAGCTGTTCATAGCTCGCTGCTCCCGGATAAGCCATATTCGGTTGTATTGATCGCTCCGACTCCGCTTCCTGCGGCGGTTCCGCTGTTAGCTGTACACCAGCTCCGTCAACAGAATTTCCTCCGCCTGTGCTTTCAGGCTGTTCATCAGTCCGGCCCACATCATCGGGTCTCTGGCTTTCAACTCCTCGGTCACTCCGGCCTGTTTCGCCATCTGGGACATCATCTCCTCCAGCCTCCGGTGCGCCGTCTCGTCGATCTCCCGAAGATGCAGGAACAGCTGCTCCGATAAAATCAGGCGATTCCACAGAATCGGACGGTGTTCCTTCAGGTACTGTTTCCGAAGCTGCCCATACTTCCCGATGGGCTTCTCCTCCTGTTCGCTCAGCTTGATGTCCGGAATCAGATAATCCCCGTTCTGTCTGTACGTCATTTCCATGTTCTGCGCTCCTTTCCGCATATTGCTCACGCTCATAGTTTCGGATAACGGCTCCGATTTCTCTCAATATCTGCTGATTGATACCACTGACTGCTGTGCCCAGGGCACCGGCGGTCTCCGGGGTATTGAAATCAAAGACGCTCATAAAATCTTCATGTTCAAAATAATCGTTTGGGTTCAGTCCGCACCGGGATAACAGGGAATAGGTAATGCTGACTTCCGCTGCGTTCCGAAAGGCCACTCCGATGTTGAACTCATCATACTCCTCCAGAAAAGAATCCTCAAGGATGTCGAGAATATCCCGTTTATTATCCTCCCAGTATTCCCTTGCCAACTGCGTGGCAATCGCCTCAAACTGTTCCCGAAGATCTGCACCGGAAGGAACACCATAATTGCGCTCCAGCATAGAGGACACAGCTTCCATGTGTTCTTCACGCAGCTGCCACAGATTCAGGTTCCGGGAATTAGGGCGTGTGCCGGTATCTGCTACATCAAAGACATAGCGCAGCCGGTCACGATCTCCGGAGGTGTCGATAAGGGCAATGCCTTTGGAACCCCGGCGCACATATCGGCGCATGGTGTCATTCCATACTTCGTACTCAGCACAGGCAGTCGCATCCGGGCGCTGGGCATGGATCATAACCTGCTCATGGTATGGATATTTGTAAAGCCTTGCAGCGGTAGTCAAGAAAGACTGCCAGCGTTCCAGACTGCCGGTAAGCTGTCGCTGCGCCTGCTCTGACATCTTCCGGTATTCCTGCAATTTACTTGCCATAGATCACGTCTCCTTTCAAAAAAAGAAGGGGAGCGCCCTGAAAGACACTCCCTCAACTCATCCTGCATTTTACTCTGAAATCCGGTGACGATTTCTCGCAGTAAATGCTTTATTACATATCAAAATCCGGCACCAGCTCCATCTTCTCAAAGTCTGCATCCGTCATCACCATCAGTTTTGCAAGCGCCGAATCAGTCAGCGCCCCCAGTTCCGCCTCATCTGCCCCCAGGTACTGCTTCATGTCCTCCAGCGCTGCAATCAGGCTGGTTCTGGAACCGTTGTTGTAGATGCACATGAGGTTCATTTCATCATTGCTAAAGTCCATCATATCAAATCCCTTTCTGCGCTTCTTGTCTGCGCCGTCTTATCATTGTGGGGCGGCATCGGTGCCTGGAGCTTTGCCAGCACAGATTCCCGTTTGCCGCTGTCCTGCTTTGGCATTTCCTGTACAGCCTGCTGCGCCTGGGAAAAGAGTGCCGACAGATCAGGCTGCTGCTTTGCCGGTTCTGGCTGCTCCTTGGGGCCGTTGTTGATAATTCCGTCAATCATGCCGTAATCATCTTCCATAGCCATCTCGGCATTTTTGAGATAATTCTCCGGTTTCAGAAATGTCGGAAGCTCTGCAAATCCAATGCTGTCCACATAGTGGCATGTTACAACACCTGCCTGCTTCAAAGCAACAATGTCACTGACAGACAAGCTGTGCCCCGTGAAATCTTCCGGACGGTTCATATTGAATGTCTGATACAGCCCATCCAATTTGCTCTCGGTGTCCCCGGCATAGCGAAGCTCTCCGGAATAGACAGCGATATAATTGTCCGCATTCGGCACAATGCCATGTTCCTGAAGATACTGCATGTTCATGAAACGAATATCTGCTGCGCTGTCCTGAAGCTGAAAAATACAGTAGCTGTCAGCCATAGATTTCTGAAAGGCTTCCTGCCACTTATTCGGCACGGCAACAGAAAACTGTTCCTTGACCTGTTCCCAGTCTGCCCGGTCAATTCCACAGATACCGTCATGCTGCAAAATTTCCTCCGGCTCAAAAGCCATAGCCTCCGTATTATCTCCATACAGAAGATAAACAGGCACATCACGCTCAAACAGCTCTATCGCCCGTTCTTTCGTCAGGGGCAGCATGGCATCATCTGTGTAGCCATAAGCATTTCTGGCCTCCACAGAAATCGCCGGATCAGGCGGTGCATCCGTTACCGGCTCTGAGATTTCCTCCACCGGCGGCTCAATGGCAATAGCCGCAGCTTCCGCAGCCTGCAATTCATCCAGAATCCCGATATCCGTTACGGCAACCGCTTCATCTGGGCTAATCTCATGGAGTTTACAGATTTCAAACGCAGCTTCTGCCAGAGTGGTATCCTGCATATCCAGCTGGCCTCCGTCAATCTCCTTGCCGCTTGTTTTATCATAAAGGGTATAATCCACACCCTCATCACTGTGCTGCACATGAAGATATTTGTCCTCGCCCACTGTGTAGAGCCGTTCCATCGTCATTTCTGGCTCTGCGGCAATCAGCTCCGCTTCTCGTTCCTGGATAATCTCACGATAATGACGGTCAATATCTCCGATCAATCCACCGGCAGTCTTATTGATGACCTCCAAACTCTGCCGCAATTCCGGCAAGGACTTATCTTTCGACCAGGTGGCAATATAGCCGAAACTGTTCTCGCCGGTTGCAATGCCGTAATAAGCACAGACGGCATAAGATATGCTCTCGGCCTGGACTTCCTCCGTGTTGCGGTTCAAGGCTGCCCGTTCGGGTTTCGGTTCTTCCGATGCCTTTTCTGTATTATGGAGCAGCGCATGGGCAATCTCATGGATTGCCGCAGAAACGGTCTGTACTTCGCTCATGCCGCGCCGAATGGCAATGTCCTGATGTTCCAGATCAAAATATCCGTCCATCTTGCCGGACATAACTTCTATGGAAATCGGCACCGGAGAGGAACGCCGCAGCGCCTCCATGAACATCTCATAATGCGCCACATTTCCGGTCAGATTTTCTGCCAGCTGCGGAATGGGTCTGCCCTCAGTCTGCGAAACGTCAAAGACGGTTGTGGGCTTGTACATGGGAATCTGAATCGTCTTTTCCTCAATGATGATTTTTCCATCCTCATCCAGCATAGGCAGCTTGGTGTCCGGGTCGAGTTTCTCCTGCTCAATCTTCTTTTTATAGGGTGTCGGCGCAATGATTTTGATGCCATGCTCGCCCTTTAGAACATTCCGGCCAAACTGATTTTTCCATCTGTTGAACCCGGCCACCAGCGTGGCATTGGGATTCTGCATATAAATCAGCATCTGATTATTCACGCTGTAGCGATGGAATCGGCTCATAGTCTGGAGATACTGTGCGTACTTCTCCGACTGGAACAGCTCTTTGATTCCTTCCTCAATACTGGCTGTGATTTCTTTCAGCCTGTCCTGATTGCTTTGCTTTTCAGCCATATCCCTTCCTTTCCGAAGAAACAGCACAGAGCCGAAGCCCTGTACCGTTTCCTCTGTTCGTTATTCTGATTTGGAGTTGATACCCCTGTTTGGCGGAGTGTAACCGTTCTCTATGGCTCGTCTGCTGGCAGCTTCCCGGCGCTCTTTGCTGAACGGCTCCCGAATGGAGACACATGCTTTGGGAACCACATAAAAATGCGCCCCATGTGCCGATTTTTTCTCCTCGTAGATTTCCTCCGGGCACTTCTTGGAGAGAGCGGCCAGCTTCTTAATCAGCCGGTTGTCATGGGTATAAACGCTGGCTGTTTCATCGGCATCCGAGAATAAGATGATCGTTTCCCGTTCTGCCGGACTCAGCTTCATGCACCCTCCTTGTCAAATTCCAGAGAATAGCTGGACTTCCGCCCGTCATCCGCCAGCAGGATGTAGGCAGAATAGGTCTTGCCGGTCTTTTCCGAATACATGCCGCTGACAAAGGTTTTTCCCTCTTTCAGCAGCCCTTCCGCCATCTTTTTCGTCAGCACGATATGCTTGGCGGACAAGTATCGGTTATCTTTCCAAAGCCCGAACCGGCAGTCACGGCGTTCACAGAAAAAGCCGGTCTTGCTCTCAGTCACAGGGCTTCCGCAGCGGGGACATTTACCCACCACCGGTCTGCCGGACGGGAACAATACCTCGGCTCCATCCGACACCTCGTAATCCCGAACCAAATCAGACACCATACCGCTGATTCCGTCCAGAAATACCTCCGCAGTCAGTTCTCCATGCTCAACCTCTTTGAGCATGTTTTCCCATTCGGCAGTGAGCAGGGGAGACTGGAGCTGTTCCGGCAATACCGTAATCAGGGAAATACCGACCTCCTGGGGAATCAGATGCACCGTTTTCTTGCTCTTTTTGCGCTCGACAAATCCAGCAGAAACCAGCTTTTCCAGAATCCCGGCACGGGTGGCCGGAGTGCCGAGCCCCTTGCGTTCGGCATCATCAGGCATTTCTTTTGCACCGGCGCGCTCCATAGCAGACAGTAGCGTATCCTCCGTGAAGCGGGCAGGCGCTTTGGTCTTGCCCTCCTCAATGGAAACCTCAACCGAAGGGAACGTCTGTCCTTCGCAGACTTCAGGGAGAATGGCATCCTTTTTCTCACTGTCCGCAAAGGCTCTCCAGCCCATGTTCAGAACCGTTTTCCCCTTGGCAGTAAAGGGCTGACCGCCACATTCAACCGTTACCGCCGTTTCCATGTAGGAAAATGGAGTGCTGACTGCCATCAGCACCTGACGGCATACCAGCTTCAGGATTTCCCGTTCCCCGGCGGGCAGAGCTGTCACATCCTGCTTTCCGGCACTTTCTGTGGGAATAATAGCATGATGGTCGGAAACCTTTTTACTGTTGCAAATCTGCACAGCATTGACCGCAGGCGCAGAAGAATTGCAAATCTGCACGGCGATCTTCACAATATCCGGAACCTTTGCCTCCATATCATCGGTCAGGAAACGGCTGTCGGTACGGGGATAGGTACAGAGCTTTTTCTCATACAGGGTCTGAAGATAGTCCAGCGTCTGCTGGGCAGTAAAGCCCAGGATGCGGTTGGCATCTCGCTGGAGGGTGGTCAAATCATAAAGAGCCGGAGCCTTTTCGGACTTCTCCTTCTGCTCCACAGAATGGATCGCCGCCTCCGCGCAGGACTTTTTCAGAGACTCTGCATCACTCTTATTCTTGAATTTCTCACTGACGGCAGAAAAACCGTCCAGATTCAGATTGACCGTATAAAACGGTTCCGGCTGAAATGCTTTGATCTCGGCCTCGCGCTGTACCAACAGAGACAGCGTAGGAGAAACCACACGACCTACATTCAGCGTGCGATGATACAGCACCGAAAACAGACGAGTGGCATTGATTCCCACCAGCCAATCCGCCTTGCTGCGGCACAGAGCGGCGGCGTAGAGATTGTCGTATTCCACTCCGTTTTTCAGCTCCTCAAATCCCTGACGAATGGCTTCATCCTCCATAGAAGAAATCCAAAGGCGCTTCATGGGTTTGGTGCAGCCGGAAAGATTGAATACCGTGCGAAAAATCAATTCTCCCTCGCGCCCGGCATCACAGGCATTGATAACCTCGGATACATCCGGGCGGTGCATCAGGCCGGACAGCAAATCCAGCTGTTTTTTCTTATCTCTGCCAACGCTGTACTGCCAGCTTTCCGGAATAATAGGAAGCTGCTCCCGATTCCACTTGGCGTAGGCTTCGTCATACACATCCGCAGAGGCCAGCTCTGCCAGATGTCCAAAGCACCAGGAAATCAGCCAGCCGTTTCCCTCGAAAAAACCGTCCTGGCGCTTATTTGCGCCAAGGACGGAAGAAATAGATTTTGCCACAGAGGGCTTTTCGGTAATCACAAGTCTCATTGTTAATCCTCACTTTCTTCGCTGGTATCTACATCGTCATCATCGGGTACATAGTCCACATCATCATCGTCCTCGTCCCCAAAATCATAGTCATCCAGATCATCGGAGCCTTTGGTGTCTGCCTTGGGCTTACGGAACTTAAAGTACCATACAGCAGCTCCGGCACCGCCCAGGGCAATGAGCAGAAATACCATCAAACCACCGACTCCGGACGATTTTTCCGGTTTCGGTTCCTCCGTAGGCTCCGGATCAGGCGTCGGCTTTGGCTCTGCTTTCTCAACACCAACGCACTTACTCATATCATTTTTGCAGACCGGACAATTCATATTGACGCTGCCGGCCTTACATTTCTCAGCGCAGTTACATTCGCTCTTGGGCTGATCGCCCTCCATCAGTGCCAACAGGTCGGCTTCATCCACCTGATTTAAGAAGTGGACGTTTTCCTCGCCCTTATCATTGCGGTCAATAACCAGATAAAAGGTATTTCCGGCCTTGGATTCCACCGTAATGAACTGCTGCCCCGCGGCGGTGGCAGAACCAATATCATCCACCAGAGTCATATTGCCATCCGGGGTCAGCGGGGTGGCATTGCCTCCTGTATTGCTGCCCAGCATCATCATGGCAAGCAGCATGGAAAGCATCTCGCCGTCTATTTCACTGTTTTCTCCTGCGGTCTGCTCCATAACCTTCAGATAATCACTGTGAACATAGCCGGTGTGTTCCGGCACAACTACCTGATACCATTCGCCGTCCTGTCCAATGACCTCCACCTTATCGCCATTCAGCAGATGGCCTATAATCTCATAATTCATCCCGGCTCCGGTACGCAGGTGCAGATAAGAACCGACATTCACGACCTCTCCGGTGCGAACTGCTTCCTCATCGGCATTGAAGCTCCATTCCTTGCCTCCGATGGCAATGGAAATGGTGCCGTCCTCCTGTTCCGTAATCGTATAGGTAAGCTCCTCCGAAGAAGCCTCGGTATCCGAAGTTTCCTTTTCCTCCGGGACGCTCGACTCTGCCACGGCTTCCGTTTCCCCGGTATAAGCAAAGGCGGTCAGAGGCATCACAGCGGTCAACAGCAGTGCTACGGTCAGCACCATAGCCGCCATGCGAAAACACTTTTTATTCTTCATGGGCGATTTCCTCCGTTTCCTCATTTGTCGGTGCCTGATTGCGTTTAGCGGCCAACAGCTCTGCCAGCTGCTCCGGCGTCATGCCGATCTCACGCACCAGACCGATAATATCGCTGTTTTCCAGCTTGGTAATCTGCTCAGAGAGCTTACGGTTGCGTTCCTGGAGCGCACCGATCTTCTCGTTATTCTTGCTGCGCTCCGCTTTCAATTTCTCAATCTTAGGGTTCATTCTGCTCCTTTCTTACGGACTGGGCAGCCTTCCAAAAGACAGGAAATGCTGCTGCCAGTAACTCGTATCAATGCTCGTGTACTGGATGGGATCTCCGCAGTGGATCATCATATTGTTGCCGACATAGATACCCACATGGCTGGCTCCCGATGTGTTATAGGTTTTCTCAAAGAAAATCAGGTCTCCGGGTTTGGCATTGCCGGGAGAGACATAGGAACAGATACCGCGCAGGCCGTCTGCACCCAGCCGTCCTACATTCCATCCCAGACCGCAATGATTGATTACCCAGCTGACGAAGCCGGAACAGTCAAAGCTGGTGCTTGGCGAAGAACCGCCCCAGACATAGGGATAGCCCAGATACTTCTCGGCTTCTTTTATCATGGCGGAGAACTGCTCGTCCTCCAGCGCATCGGCAGGTATCTCATAGCGGTATTGCTCCCCATAATACTTGCCGATATAGGAAGAACCGGCGAACAGCTCCGGCCGGTTGCCCAGCGTAGCCATGTACATGGCATACAAAGACAGATGATTTTCATCCATGATAAGGATAGGGATATGGGACAGGTTGTAGTTCTCCAGCTTCACCGTACAGATGTAGTAATCGTAAGGAACTTCATAGGTGTCCGTATGCGATTCTCCATTTTCATCTGTCCAGGTATCTGTTTCTGTGCGATAGCGCGTTTCCACCTCCACATTCTCCGTCAGGATGTACTGCCGTTCAAACAAATCTGACAGGATGCCGCCCACCTCATCCACCGTCCATGCGCCGCTTTTCAATGCGGTAATCATGGAAATCAGCACATACGGGTCATGCTCAATGTCATCCAGCTCGTAATGATACTCATCGTAGTCGTGGGTATCCTCATAGGTATCCAGATAATTCTGCAATTCCTGTTCCAAAGCAAGATACTGTGCCTCCGCCGCCAGCATATCCGTATCCTGACTCGGATAGGTGGACAATACACTCGGAGATGAGATAGAACTCATCATCAGCGAACAGCTGGAAAGAAAAGAAGAACACAGCAGGAACATAGCCCCGATGATACCAACGATAGCAAAGCCTTTCTTATGCCGTACAATAAACTGCCCGATCTTGGAAGTAGTCTCGCCAGACTTTTGCATGGCCTTGGCTGCGGTTTCCGATGCCTTGACGGTATTGCCTGTGGTCTTTCCGGCCTTGGCCTCGGCATAGCCTTTTCGGATTGCCCGTTTCTGCTGAAATCTGGAATAGGGATTTACGCTCCAACCGCCATTTTGTACCTCCGCTTCTTTATAAAGCGCTTTGATGTTTGCCCGATCAGCGGCGCGCTCTGCTTTCAGTACCCGTGCATAAGGCCGATCTTGCAGAACCCGATGCGCCGTGTCCACCGTTCGGATGCTGCCCTCGGCGCTGCTGATTACATCATGGGACAGGGAAGCCCCGGCACCGTCATCGACACCATCGCTCAATGCTTTATGAGATGCCATTGAAACGGTATTGAGCGGAGCTGCCTTTACAACATGAGACAGCTTGGAGGAGCGCTTTTTCTCGGTCTCCTCAAAAACAAGGCGTGTCACGACCTGATTTTCTTTCGGGTCATAGACACGCTGCCTTTGAATCATTTTCTTTTTGGAAATCCTGCTCTCCGCCTTTTCCAGCTTTTTCTGAGCCTTCTCCGCTTTCTGAATAGGCTTTTTCAGTTCCGGTGTTTCCAGCTCATCCTCCGTGAATAAAAGGCGGGGTGCGCGTTTCGCCATAGCCATCACCTCGATTCTATAAATAATGTGTTTGTGCTACCCCACGATTTCGGCCAGCTCCATCAGGAAAATCTGCTTGCCCTTGGGGGTAACGAGCATCTGTGTACCCTTGTGCCCGTTGGCAGCGACAAATTCCCGGACAACAAACCAGCCGTTCCGATAGGGAAGTGCATGAGGGTGCATCTTACCTTTCTGGTCATAGTAGGCATATTTCTTGCGAACAAGATACGCCGTGAACATGCTCTGAGGCACACCCAGTTCCTTGGCAGTCAAACGAATACCGGTGCAGTTTGGACTGTCCACCAGCGCATCAAAGTACGCAGCTTTCGGCAATGCCATTGTCAGCTGGGCTTCCTTTTCCTGAAGCTGACCGCTCAACTGCCGGTTCCGGTTGCGCTCCTCTGCCAACGCTTTCACTACCTTTGCGGCTACATCAGAGCTTTTCGCCGCCTGTTCCAGCAGCGCATCAGTCATATAGGCACCGTGCTTGCGGATGGAGGGCAATACCTCGCTTGTAACCCAGTGCTTAAACTGTCTTGCGCTTTCCAGCTTACTGGAGAGGATAAGACTGTAGAGGCCAGATTCATTGATGATAGTCATATTCTGCTTTCCACCAAGGGTGTCCCGTTTCGTTACACCCTTATCGTCGGCATCCACATGATCGCTCATTGCTTTTCTCGGATTGGAATACCCCAAAGCCTTTGCTACATCATTTCCGACAAACCAGGGAGCGCCATCTATGCTGATGACCCGAACCTGACCGAACTGCTCATTCTCAAATGTCTGCATCTTATTATCCATATCTGATCCTGTCCTTTCTTATCCGGCCTGCTCCTGGGGCTTGGTCGTAATGATTCGATACAATTCGGTATCTTTCGGAAATCTGTCCACAAACGGCAGGATGGTGCTGCCATAAAAAAGCAGCCCTTCGCCTTCACCGCTGTGAGTGACATACGAGAGCTGATGCGGACTGATATTAAGCTGTTTGGCGAGAATCTGCCGGTCTCCGGATGCCTGGTTTAGCATGTACACATAGTCGGAATTTTCAAAGATATTTTCCACCTCACGGGAGGAAAGCAGGTCTTTGACATTTTGTGTAATTCCGGTGGGAATACCGCCCCACTTCCTAAAGCGCTTCCAGATTTCAACGGTGTAGGCCGCTGTCTGTTCCTCTCGAAGCAGCAAGTGCATCTCGTCGATGTAGTATCGGGTGGATTTATGCGCCTCTCGGTTGATGGTCACGCGGTTCCAGACGGCATCCTGAACGATCAGCATACCGATCTTTTTCAACTGCTTACCCAGTTCTTTAATATCAAATGCCACAATGCGGTTTTCGATATTGATGCTGGTGCGGTGGTTGAATACATTCAAGGAACCTGTGACGTAGATTTCCAGCGCCGTTGCGATATACTGCGCTTCTTTTTCCTCCTGCTTGAGCAGCTCATTGTACAAGTCCTCCAGTACCGGCATCTTTTCCGGAATCGGATCAGCCAGATAGTCCCGATACACCATGCGAACACATCGGTCGATAATGGTCTTTTCTACTGGCTGCAAGCCCTCCTTGCCGCCCACGATTAACTCACACAGGGACAGGATGAAGTCAGATTTCAACGACAGCGGATTCTCGTCATCGCTGTAATTCAGGTTCAAGTCCATAGGGTTGATATAGTCGCTGGAAGTAGGCGAAATGCGGATGCGCTGCCCGCCCAGACGATCTACCAGAGTGCCATACTCTGATTCCGGATCGCAAATGATGATGTCATCATCGGTAACAAAAAATACGTTGGCAATCTCGCGCTTTGCGGAGAAGGACTTGCCGGAACCCGGCGTACCAAGTATCAACCCGTTGGGGTTCTTCAGGAGCTTCCTGTCCACCATGATAAGGTTATTGGACAGCGCATTGATTCCGCAGTACAGCGCTTCCGCCCCGTTCTGAAACAGCTCCTGGGTGGTAAACGGCACGAAAATCGCCACGCTGGAGGTAGTCATGCCGCGCTGGATCTCAATCTGATTGAGTCCCAGAGGCAGACTGGACATCAGCCCTTCCTCCTGCCGGTAATCCAAACCAATGAGCTGGCAGTTATACTTCTGGGCGATGGAACTGGCCTGAAACACATTGTTGTCCAACTGCTGCTTACTGTCTGCTACGTTGAGAACAAGGAAGGTCAGCAGGAACATACGCTCATTTCTGGACTGCAAATCCTGCAACAGCTTCTTGGCTTCATTGCCATAAGTGGCTAAATCGCTGGGAATGATGTCCATATCATATCCTGCGCGGACAGCCTTTTTCTGCTCCTCGATGGTCATCTTCTGCAAATCGGTAATCTTGCGCTTGATGGTCTTAATGGCATTGACCTGATCCACGGACTGAATGTGCATGGTCACGATCAGGGAACTCTGCATATCCAGAAAATCCGCCAGCATCCGGTCATTCAGTTCCGGTGCCAGGATTTGCAGGAAAGAGACCTTACAGACCTTTCGGCCCATGGTAAAGTTTCTGCCGGTCTTAAACGCAAAGGAGCTGGGGGCAATGAAGTCTTTGACAGACAGCCCAGTAGGTGCTAGCCAATTCCAGTCAAAGGCAAAGGGCTGCTGCTCATCCATGTGGAAGATACCGTGCATCAGCGCCAGCCGTTCCTTACCGTTCATCGGCTCTGCCTGTACGCCCAGCCGCTTAAAGTTATTGAGTACATCCGTTTCGATTCGCTCCAGACGAGGCTTGGCATTTTTCAGTGCCTCCGCCTCAATACCAAAGGTCAGGTACTTCGTCTTAATCAGACCGTTATTGCCCTTGGCCAGCTGATTTTTCAGCATCTGGGTGTATTCGGTACGAATATCGTCATAACAGTCACCCCTAAGAGGAATGGCGATCCGTTCGGAATAGGTCTCCTCGTTGGCGGCTGCATTGATAAAAGACAGCTCAAAATGCACGGAGCTGTCAAAATAGTTGAGAAAATCACACCATCCATCAAAAATGGCGGTCTTATCCTCATTCTGGTTCAGCTGATAGTTGATATCCTGGAACTGCACCGTCTTGGTGTAGTAGTTATCCTGCACCCGGCAGATACCGTCCGGGAACATCCGCTGAAAGGGAATGGAATCCTGCGCGGATTTGTGTCTTTTGTCTTGTCGTCTGGCGTTCTGAATTGCAGCGTCAATCTGCTTTCTTTCGGCTCGTGTGAGCTTTTTCGCCTTGGACAATCTTTCGTACCTCCTTATCTAATTGGTCTTGCCGCATCACAGCAGCATAAAAGTTGTTGGTTTCGTATGGACGTTCCTTGGGGCGGAGAAAGACCACCTGCACGATATTGCGGATGATCTTCTCCAACGGCTGTCCATTCTTTTCATACATGGCGAACATAAAAAACGGCAGCATAATGAGAATCATCAAAAGCGTTGCCGTACTGCTGCTCATGTGCCCCTTGACGAGAAAGAACACCGGCAGGCCGACGGCCAGCCCTGCGGAAAAGCAAATGATCTGCCGCTTTGTCAGGTTAAACGCCACTTTGGTTTTGACCGCGTTCATGTCCTTTGGTACGGGTACATATGCCATTTTGAAAGCACCTCCTTAATGTGCATTGAATACGCTGCGGGCAAGGGAGCTTGTCTTGAACAGCGTAAAGCACAGAAGCACGGTGTAGCCCATAACCGTCCAGATCGCCAGCGAAATATCCGTTTCCACAACCATGTTCTGAACAAGGACAGCGTAAATCGCCACACAGACAATGATTAAGAAGCCCTGAAATGCCAGCGCAAACAGGCTTCGCAAATAGTTCTGACCCATCTGGCTCCACTCGTGATTCATCATCGTGGACATTGGAATCGGAGCAACCGATGTGACCAGATAGATTTCAATCATCCTGCCGAAGCAGATCAATGTGATGATAATGGAGAGGACGTTCATCGTCACGCCTACAATCATGGACTGGAACCACAGCCCGATCAGTGCAGACAAATCCATATCCATCAGCCTGTCCTCCAGCCCCGATAAAGTAGAGGCCAAATCAATGCTGGTATTCCCGGCGATAATGCCAGAGGCGTTGTTTACAACATTCTGCGCTACATCAAACACGGCCATCACAATATTCCAGGTGTTGGCTACAATCAGGATGGCACAGGCGGTTTTGAATACCCACATCAGGAAAGACCAGGTATCAATCTCAGCCATGTTGTTCTTTGCCATAATGATATGAATGAACTCCATCGTCATAACCAACGCAAGAATTACGCCTGCTATCGGCAGCACCACGTTATTGGACAGGTTCTGAATCATGGCAAAAATCCCGCCATTCCAGCCCTGGGGTGTCTGGCCGACCTGGGTGGCAATGTCTCCGACCTTGCTGTTGACTGAATCCACCATGCCGGTCAGATTAGAAGCGATTGCACCCGCCAGCAGTTCTTTGAGCCAGTTTGTCAGGGTTTCAAGCAGTAAATCCAATCGGCCTCGACCTCCTTTCCGGCACCTCCCGCCCGAAAGCGGGAGATGCCTTGGATTTTACTCATGGTGTCCTGGCTATCCGGCAATTAGCCGAACAGACCGGAAAGCAGAGGTACAAGGGTCATGCCGATGAGGGCAACGCCGCCGCCCGCCATGAGCTGCTTCATGCCCTGGCTCTTTGCGCCGGGGTTATCATTGCCGTAACCTTCCATGAGGTTGATGACACCCCAGATGCCAAGACCTGCGCCAAGGGCGATAACGAGGGTCTGAAGAACTCCTACTGCGCTGTTGAAAAATGCCATATTCCGTGTTGCCGGAACCATGTGGGAGCATTATTGGTATTGTTGTTTTCTCCGAATTGCAAAAGCCGGAACAGATTGCTTCAGTGCTTTCATCGCAACTGAAACCTCCCGGTTCCGGCATCTCCTTTCGTTTTTTAATTGAATTTGATGGTGTCCGTTCCGACTTTGCAACGAGAGTCGGTGTCTTTTTTCGTTCATCTGATGTCCTCCTTTATTCGCCGGCAGAATCACCGGTGTCCATAGCGGATGCGTCTATTTCATAGGTGTCATAGACTTCATCCGGTTTTGGCTTTAATCTGCGGGTCAAATAGCGCTCGATGTCAAATTCATTGCGCTTGTCCGCATCGGACAGGTACTTGTAATTGGGGTGCTGCGTAATATCAAACTTATCTGATAAAAACGGGCGCACACCACGCACCTGCAATATACATTTGCTGCCGTCCAGTACGGCAAGCTCGTCCACGGTAGCCAGGTCTTTGCCGAGTTTCTGGTAGTTCAGGCTGTGGGAAACCTCTCGTCCGCGGCTCTCGCCGGTATTGAATGTGTCAATGGTTTCCTTACCCAGTGTCTGGTTCAGTTCCTTTAAGGTGGTTGGCTCCTTACCTCCAAGGAAGATAGAAGTGTCGCAGTTGCCGATGATGGTATCGGCGCTGTCCTTATACAAGGCTTTCAGCTGAGACTGAGCCTGTAAAACCAGACAAGCAGAGATTTCACGACTTCGGATCGTGGCCATCAGCTTTTCCAGATTAGGGATTTGCCCGATGTTGGCACACTCGTCGATCAGGCACCGGACATGGATGGGAAGTCGTCCGCCAAACTCATCATCCGCCTTTTCACAGAGCAGATTAAAAAGTTGGCTGTAAATCATGGAGATCAGGAAGTTAAAGGTCGCATCCGTATCGCTCATAATAAGGAACAGCGCGGTCTTTTGGGTATCATCCTTACTCCTGCCGCCCAGCGTATCTAACTCCAGTTCGTCATACATCGTGATCTCCCGAAGCTCCTGAATATCAAAGGGAGCCAGACGGGCACCGGCTGAAATATTGATCGACTTGGCTGTTTTACCAGCCGCCAATTTATATTTCTTCCATTGCCGGACTGCGAAATGGTTGGGATCTCGTTCGCCCAGTTCCCGGAACGCGATATCTACGTTGTTTTCAAAGGTTTCATCATCCTCTCGTACCTCCATTGCATTGATAAACTCCACAAGCGTGGCAAAGTTCTGTTCCTCCTCCGGTGCTTCATAATAGATGTACCCGATTAGCGCCGTATAGAGAAGGGTTTCCGCTTTCAGCCAGAAATCGTCGCCGCCCTTGCCTTCGCCCTTGGTATTGGTAATCAGGGTATTCACCAGCTTCAAAATATCTTTTTCACTGTGAATGTAGGCAAAAGGGTTATAGTGCATCGACTTCTTGAAATTGATGGTGTTGAACACCTTAATTTTATAACCCGCACGCTCCATAAGCCTGCCGACCTCAACCAGAACACTTCCTTTCGGGTCAGTCACGACGTATGAGCTATGCAGCTGCATCAGGTTCGGCTTGATAAAAAACCTCGTTTTACCGCTGCCAGAACCGCCGATTACCAGCACGTTTTTGTTGCGGGCAGTCTTGGGGTCTTTCGGACGGCTGTTCATGGTCAGGCGCTCCGTCTTGGTCAGAATGATGTTATTCTTGAACTCCGAGTCCATGTAGGGGGCGATGTCCTCCGCAGTGCCCCAGCGGGCAGAACCATATTCCATGTTCTTGCGGAACTTCTTCGCATTTTTTCCCTTCACATAGACAGCAGCCCAGATGACCACTGCGCCGATGATGCCGCCCAACAAATCAACTACATTCAGGCTGGGTAAGGCACTGGCAAACGCATAGGAAAAACCTTCGCCCAGATGAAGCAGTTTCTGACTGGCATCTGCGCCGGGTGCCATGCGAATGGCCTGCACCAGCTTATCAAAGAGCCAGACAAACAGCACATAAGGAGCATTGAGAATGAGTTTCTTTTTGAGCTTTTGATCTATCCTCATAACTCCAGCCCCTTGTCCTTGTTCTTGACCTTATCCTTTTTCATACTATGCGCCAGCGGATTGAGCGCACTGAGCTTCTGGATGACAGAAGGACGAACTTTTTTCTTGGCAAGATCTGCCGAGTATTCCCGAAACGCTGCGTTCAGTGCATCGCCGTCCCGCGCCTTGAAAAAGACCAGATACTTGGGAATTTCCGCTGTGGTGTCCTTCTTGACTGCATAATCAATGCCGTACTTCCGGGCAACCCGGTCAAAATCCCGAATGTTCTTATCGCTGATCTCGATATTCTGAACACCCTGGTTCTGCCCGACCAACTCGGCCACCGTCTGTTTTCCTTTCGGTGTAACCGCCTTGGACTGCTCTTTCTTGACCTTTACCTTGTTCCGATGATTCATAAACTGCTGGATTGCCCACTTGAGTGTGCGCCCCGTCAGCTTTGCACCAGAAATGGAAAGCGTGACCGTCCTGTTTTCAATTTCCTCCTGCAAGCTGTATCAACCTCCTTCCTCACAGAATGCATGAGCTTCACAGCTCCATACCGGGAGACTTTTTCTCGCCCTTGCCGTCAGGGACTTTAGGCTCAATGGGAACCACTTTGATGCTGCGCCCCATTTTGAGGAAAGCCTCTGGCTTTTTGAACTTATCCTCGTATTTCTTTTGCAGCTCTTTGGGCAGAGATGCGAAATCTTCCTCGCCCAAACCGCATACGAAGAAAGTTCCAGCGACAATATCGTAAACATCGCCGTACTCATCCCGAAGCGCACGATTCAGTGGTTTGCCATTCATTTTGCCCTCCTCATCGCAGATAATGGCTACCGGATCATCGTAGGGATACACAGCCTGAATATCTCCGCCCACTGTCGCCTGCATCGCATCAAGGCCGGTTCCAATGGTTGCCATCTTTGCGTACTGGCCGGGTTCTACCAGCAAAACCTCCATGGTAGTTTCTTTTCGTACCTCATGCCCCTCATCGCAGGTAAAATCCGCACCTACAAAGTGATCGGCATCCAGCACCACGTCCCCGGCGTTCCACATTTCCTCTACCAACTGCTGTGCTTCCTCTTTGCTGGAAGCCTCTACACGCACGGCTTTTTGCAGAGTCTCCGTAATTGTTACTTCAAACTCTCTCATAGGCAGCACCTCACATCCGATAAGCAGAAATGACCTTGCTTCCGTTGGTGAGCTTTACCGTACTTTCCTCCAAAATGCGGCGGATGATATGCTCATCTTCAGCATCCAGCGGCTCCACCATATCAAGTTCCGGGAGCATGAACACCACAGCAGGCCCCGCCAGATAACGGCATCCCTTGCTGCAAATGACATTGCTGCTGTCGAACGCGATAAGCGCATCAAAGCAGGACAGCAGTTCTACTGTGTCCACTTCACATTCGTCCATCAGACGGTTCAGGGCATCATAGAGGGTCATACGGATAGGCGCATTGCCAGGGGAGATGTAAAGCACCGCCGCATCAGCTTCCGGACATTCCTCCTCATCTTCCTCACCAAACCGGATGCTCATTGCCCCGATAGGACAGCAGCCGGTTCCGGTAAGCCACAGGCAGTCCGGCTCACCACCGGCATCCACCATGATGTTGAGGTCGCCCTCGATATTGATCGTAATATTTGCCATAAAAACTCCTTTCAGCGCTCCTGTCGGCGCTTTTGCTGTTGTTTCTGCCAGCTCTCCAGCAGCTGAATAATGGTCTGCTGCATTTTGAGCGGTGTGTAAGACTTGGGGAAGTATTTGCGTAAGACATCCGCTTTCAGCGTGATCCGGTCAAGTTCACTCTTTTTCTCCTCATTCATAATCTCGCACATGGCTTCCAGCGTACACTGGCCATTCTGACTCAGCTTTTTGATGCGCTGTGCCTGAGATAGAGAAGGTGTCGTCTGCCCGTAATCCATGGCATCCAGGAAATCTTTCTGCTCCTCCGGTTTCAGCCAGGACAGTTCCACCGCTGGATTAAAGGCAACCTCCTTGCGATCTACCATATCCAGCAGTTGAGGAATTAGATTGGTCAGGCGAATATAACGATGCACCTGCCTTTGACTCTCGTTTGCATCCGATGCAACTATAGAAACCGCCCAAGTTGATTTCTCGCCAACTTGGCGAGAAGTGGCATCTTGCTGTAGTTCGGGGCGTTGTCCCTGATGTCGTAAAGCCTCCATCTTCATTTTGTAAGAGAACGCCCTCTCACTGGGGAGAATGTTTTCTCGCTGCAAGTTGCTATCCACCATGGTTATCACGGCGGTATCATCATCCATTTCACGAACAATCGCTTTAATGAATTCCAATCCAGCCAGCTCGGATGCCCGGAACCTCCGGTGCCCGGATACCACTTCAAACTGCCCGTCCTCCATCGGGCGTACCAGAATAGGATTGATAACACCGCCTACCATGATGCTGTCGATGGTATCCTGCATCAGCTCATCATCGTCCATCACTTTGAACGGATGGTTCTTAAATGGCCGCAGCTTATCCAAAGGCAGCAACACAACCTGTTCAGCCACCTGCCATTCCGACTTCGGTTCCTTTCTGGCCTGTTCCAGCGTTTCCTGTGTGCGGCTCTCAACGTCTTTTGTCTTAGGGGATGCTCTTGCGCCCTTGCTCTTTCCCGCCTTTTTTGGCTGTGCCGGTGTTTCTCCGACTTCCTGAACGGGAACCGATGTGTCCTTTTCGTCTGCCAAAACATCACCTCCTGAAATGACAAAAGCCGCAGCTTATCGCTACGGCTCAGATTGTCCCATGTACCATATCATGCCGGACGAGGGCATCATAATAATTCGATATGGTCAGGGGCGCGTTATATAGGGAAGCCAGCAGATACTGCTTGATGTTGCGTACCTTGCTCGCGTTCTCCTTGAAGGAAGAAAGCACGTATTCGATATGCGCGCTGGTCAGCTTCAAAAACTGGCTCTTAACAACCTCCTTGGGTTTGTCGTCTCCGGCAATCCGGATATATTTTCGTCTGGAACAGACCGTATCGACAATCAGGGAAATGATTTCCTCCAATGTCTCACGATCATAGGGATGATTCTCCAAGAGAATATCGTATTCCAGCTGTTCTTCTACATAAACTCTATACCGATTTCTTTCATCCACATCCAATCCCGCCTCATCCTGTTCGTGATTCTGCGTTTGCACGGGAAGGAAAGGATATGTATCAGTCTCATTGAAATCAGTTTTATTTTTATTAGTATTACTACCTCGTGATTTTCGGGATTCTGGAGTCGTGATTTCCACGGTTCTTGAATCGTGATTTTCACGAGTCTTGATTCGTGATTCCAAAGAACCCGACAAGTTATCCCCTGAGTTATCCACAAAGTTTTTCACAAAGATCAAACTGGGCTTGCCTTGCCCCTGGCGCTTACGCTCTATAAGACCGGCTTTGCTCTCAAGCTCCGTCAGCAGCTTGGTGGCTTTCTGATCGGCACAGCCGATAGCCTCCATGACCTCCTCCAGCGTAAAAATGATAAACACCCGTCCATTGTCATCCAGCCAATTATTTTTCATGCTCAGTCCCATACGGTCAAGCAGGATGCTATAGAGTATCTTCGCCTCGGCAGAAATCGACTTGAATCGCTCGTCCGTAAACAGCGCTTTGGGGACACGGTAGAAGGTAAACTGATCTGCCTGATTCCCATAAAAATAATCCAGGGTCACTTGGCACACCCCCTTCCGATAGACCGAAGCACCTCTTTGGTACACCAGCCAATACAAGGCGCACATCGGCCATAGGGACAATCGGTACATTCGCTTACCGGCTCCGTTTTGGGTGGAAGTATATAATAGCACTTCTTCAATGTGCAGCTGTTCTTGCCGTAGTAATAACAATACCGACAGTCCTTGGGCTTATCGGCAGCATAAGTGTCAGTCATGATTCTCGCCTCCTTGGTATGTAAAAATGGGCACAAAAAAGCGCACCCGCCGTCCCGGAGGACATCCCTGAAAAGGGAATTGCAGATACGCACAGAAGCACAGCCTGCCCATTCATTCTTCCACCCGAAAAAATGATATGGCGCTTATGCCGATAAACTATATTCAGTTGTGTCAGATTAGGACAAATCAGGAGAAACCGTATCAATCGTTCTCCCAACGATTTTTAATCCTTTCCAGACAAAAAAAGCGGGGGCAGATTTACCCTTATCAGGCCCAAAAGTTGCCCCATTTTTTAACAGAATTGAGGCCAAAATAGCCGGTTGCCCCATTTTTAACAGTGAAAAACAGGGTCAAAAAGAGTCAAATCCAGACAAAATCAGACAGACTATATCAGCGCTTTGGGGTATAAGAAAACCCCGAAAAACCTTGATTTTCCGGGGTTTTTGAACATATTCGATTGTATATCCGCGCCCAATTATCGCTTGCTAAACTGCGGTGCACGACGTGCTGCCTTGAGACCGTATTTCTTACGCTCTTTCATTCTCGGGTCACGAGTCAGGAATCCAGCTGCCTTAAGGGTCGGTCTGTACTCGTTATCTGCCTGAAGAAGTGCTCTGGAGATACCATGACGGATTGCACCAGCCTGGCCAGTGGTTCCACCACCGTGTACGTTTACCAGAACGTCAAACTTGTCTGCTGTCTGAGTAGCGGCAAGCGGCTGACGAACGATAAGCTTCAGAGTCTCAAGTCCGAAATACTCATCGATATCTCTTTTATTTACTGTGATCTTGCCGGTACCCGGTACAAGATATACTCTAGCGATCGATTTTTTTCTTCTTCCTGTTCCGTAAAATCTTTCTTTAGCCAATGTTCCTTACCTCCTATTAGAATGTCAGCGTTTCCGGCTTCTGTGCCTGATGCTTGTGATCCGGTCCTGCATAAACGTACAGCTTTGTGTACATTTCTCTTCCGAGCGGTCCCTTCGGGAGCATGCCCTTAACAGCCAACTCGATAACCTTCTCCGGTTTCTTTGCAAGCATCTCACGCAGTGTGGTCTCTTTCATACCACCTACGTACTCAGAATGATGATAATATACCTTCTGATCCAGCTTCTTGCCAGTTACTTTAATCTTCTCTGCATTAACTACGATTACATAATCGCCTGTATCAATATGAGGTGTAAACGTTGGTTTGTTCTTTCCTCTTAAAACCTTAGCCACTTCTGATGCTAAACGGCCCAGTGTCATATCTGTAGCGTCAACTACATACCATTTTCTTTCAATCGTTGCCGGGCTAGCCATAAAACTCTTCATTGGTCTTCCTCCTTAATCTGATTCAATAACTGCGGGCAAACAGAGGCTTATTTCCGTCCTCCCGAACATGCCTTCATGAATACTCAGGAAATGTCCGTAACCTGTTCATCTGGCAATATGGTAAAATGTTTCACCGGGGCTTTTGGCAAAACATTTACATACTTGGTCATACCTGCATATTATAGTATAGGTGGGTTGTGGTGTCAATATCTTTTTTTCAATTCATTCCCTAATTTATTCTCTATTTCTTCCATAACTTACCTGCAAAGTTAAGTTCTCCCCTCTATGAAATTTGCTCCTTTTCCATTCACCATTTTTTATAACCCTCATATATTATATATGGAGGAAATTCTTTCAGGAAAGAAAAACCTTTGCCTTACTCAATAAAATTCACATACCTCTACTCACACCGTAAACTCAATTTTTCTTCCTGTTCTCTGATACCGGTAATACCGCACCCCTGCCGCATCCATCATACGCTTCGACGCAATCACGCCCGGTGTATCCTTATATTTATCGTCATCATACACCACAGTCTTGATTCCTGCCTGAATGATTGCCTTTGCACATTCATTGCACGGAAACAATGTTACATACAGCTTCGATCCCTCCAGGCTTCCGCCACGATAATTCAGAATCGCATTCAGCTCGCTGTGCACTACATAGAAATATTTTGTATTCAAAGAGTCCCCCTCCCTCTCCCACGGAAACTCATCATCCGAGCAGTTTTGGGGGAATCCGTTGTAGCCCATCGACAGAATCTTATTATCCTCACTCACAATACACGCACCCACCTGCGAACTCGGATCCTTTGACCGCATCCCTGCAAGATACGCCACACTCATAAAATATTCATCCCATGTAATGTAATCTTCACGCTTTGCACTCATGCTCATAGCTTTTTCTCCTCCGATTGATTTTCATTTGTTGTTTCAATATTCTTTTTATTTTCTCACTCAGAGCTAATACAAATCATTTCTTTTTCAGCGTCCGCAGCAATCCTTCACATCCCCGCAGAATCTCCCTGTACGCTGTCTCAAAATCATTCGTATACCACGGATCATCAATATCACCAGGTCTGTCCGTAAAATCCAGCAGGCGATATACCTTCTGTTCCGGATCACTTCCAAGAACCCGCATCATATTCCGAATATTAAACTGCTCCATTCCAATCAGATAATCATATTTTTCATAATCACTCCGCTCCATCCGCCGTGCATGATGTCCATCCGATCGAATTCCATACTCCGCCAACTTGCGCCGCGCCGGCGGATACACCGGATTGCCAATCTCCTCCATGCTCGTCGCCGCGGATGCAATCTCAAACTCACTTTCCAGTCCTTCTTTTTTCACTAAATCTTTAAAAATATATTCTGCCATTGGGCTGCGGCAGATATTGCCGTGGCAGATAAATAATATCTTTATCATAAAATTCTCCTATTCTGAAATGCCCTGTATTGCCGAGTTTTGCGTTGTTTTATCGGCTTTTCAGGGTATTATATTTTTCTTGTTTAAAACTACACTTTTTGCAAAATACTTCAAAATGGTGCAATTCAATGCAACGTATAGTAGTCAAATCGTAGTCAGTTAAGGGGGCAGACTACTGACGGGGGGGGTGCATTATTTAACGAAAGGGGGGGTGAAATAAGTATACCTTTTTATGCTAATTCTTCTGCCTTCACAAACCACTCTGACTCAATACATTCATCATCTGGAAGCCTTAATATGAGATTCTCATCACAAATAAAACTACTTCCTAGGGAATAGACATATCCTCTGCCATACGTAAGCTCATTTTGATTTATATTAAAAATCTCTTTTTCCATATAGATATTATACCATATGCGTCCTTTTATATAAACATTCGTTCTGATATTTTACAAAAAAATTTGCGCGTCTAACTCATCACTAAAGTAACGAGAATGCGACGCGCAGTTATTCAATACATAATCCTAAAATAATCCAAATACGCTTTATACTTGTCCTGCGCGGTCAGGCAGGTATCTGTCAGATATCCTTTTTCGTTGTCCCATTCCTTCAATCCACGGTAATAGAACATTTTCAAATTGTCCTCAATGATAAACGGAACGATATTGTATTTCAGACACTCCTTAAACATAATCAATCTGCCCACACGACCGTTTCCGTCCTGGAACGGGTGAATCCGCTCAAACTTCACATGGAAGTCCAGAATATCCGCAAAGGTCTTTTCTTCTTTGGCATTGTATTCCGTCAACAAGGCTTTCATTTTATCGGCAACTTCTTCCGGAAGGGCTGTATCCCTGCCACCGACTTCATTCGGAAGTTTCTTATAATCGCCAACAGCAAACCAATCTTTTCTGGAATCGCTGGTGCCATTCTTCAAAACCAAGTGAAGTTCTTTGATGAACTTCTCCGTCAAAGCTGCTTTTGCATGATCAATAATCAGGTCAATGCAACGGAAGTGATTTGCCGTTTCGATCACATCATCCACATTCAGCACTTCTTTTTCCACGCCAATAGTATTGGTTTCAAAGATATATCTAGTTTGATCGTGTGTCAGGCGGCTTCCCTCCATATGGTTAGAGTTATAGGTCAAATCAATCTGTGTCTTATGATAAATCCCACCGGAGTATTTACTTACCTTCTGCTCTTTCAGAATATCCAACAGAGTAATCGGTTCTTCTTTTCTTTTGTTGGTGCGCTCCGGTTTCTCTGCGTTTTCTGGAATGTTCCATGTCTTACCAGCAAGAAATGCACCGTTCACACGCCCCTGGGCACAGTAATTTCTAACACTGCGCTCTGACATATTCCATTTTTTTGCTATTTCAGCAACTAAAAGGTATTTCATCTACCATCCTCCATCATAAATCGACTCCAAAACGTACTAATCTACTGATTAGTATATCACACTACCGGCAAAAACACCATCTTTCTTTACCAATCACGCTATTTTTAGCCGATATGACGATTGTTTCATAGCCAGATAGATTTAACAAAATAGATTCCTATAAACACCACTTTACAACTTTTTCACACCACTTTACAACTTTTTCATAAAAAATATCGTACAGGGCTTTCTGATGTATAATGAATTTGCTGAAAACATTACAAAGGAAAGTGACCCTGTACGACAAAAGCATTATACAACGAAAAAACACTGATTGGTAGACTTCATCAATATTTTTTGACTTATTTTGAAACTTTTTCTGTTCCAACAGCAGATACCCTGTTTCTGCTGATACCGGATTCATTACGGACACAGCCTGTATTTCTATGTGTTGACGATACGATGGTATCTAAATTTGGCACAAAATTTGAAAATGTTTCAAAACTGTTTGACCATGCTGCACACAACGGTTCTAACTATCTGAATGGACATTGCTTTGTGAGCGTCATGCTCTGTGTCCCCGTCTGGAATCATGATAAGGTATCATACCTTTCTGTTCCTTCGGGTTATCGTATGTGGCAGAAAAAAGAATCCAAACTAGTGTACTGTATCACTCACATTTGGCCTAATGGCTTGTCTGAATTTCAATCTGCTGCGTTATCGTCAATCGACGATGCCACCGCATCGCCTCATTCCTCCGCCTTGCAGATTGAAAATTCATCCTGCGCCATTATACTGAAAGTGAATGATACAGTACACTAGAACTGGCAGCCTCCATGATCCGGCAGGTTATGCCGGAATTTCACAGCAAAGATCAGACATGGAAAACGTCTTTCGGTTGACACCGATTTTACTTTTTCTAATGAAAAGATCGGTGATTATTGCACCGGTGTCCGCCAGGTTCTCACAAAGATCTTCGGCCGTAGGGAGGTTCTTGCTTATGTTACTGCCACAGAAAAAGAGAATGGTACAAAACGGCTGTTTTTCAGTACAGTTTTCCCGGAAAATCTGCAGATTTTCTGTGCCTGGCGGGAAAAAGCATCACTGAACCAGACTGGCAGTGACCGGATGAAATACATTCCACTGCGGCTATACAATTTTCGATGGAATATTGAAACGGGCTACTATGAGCAGAAAACATTCTTGTCTTTTTGTAACTATATGGTGCGAAGCTGTAAAGGAATTGAAATGCTGGTCAACCTGATCAATATCAGTTACTGCGCCATGAAGATTCTGCCCTATCAGAACGAACATTTTTTTCAATACCGCACCAAAAGTGTACAGGAATTTCGTTTTGAATTAAATCAGGGTATTCGCAGTCAGATATTTTTTGCCACTTTCGTCAAAAATATCGAAACACACATAGGACCAAATGCTATAACAAAGGCTTTAAAACAGCTGGTTTGTCAGCAGGTCTATCCTTTATAAAGTTGTAAACTGGTGTTGAATTTATTAATCTATATGTTATGACAACATATCTTTCAAACATGTACTCCGGTAGTCACTCGGTGATATTTTATATCTTTCTTTAAATACTCGGTTAAATGTTCTCTGACTTTCAAATCCACTATCCAGACAAATGTTTGTAATAGAATCACTCGTATTTTCCAAACGATGACATGCATAGTTCAGCCTTGCATCGTTAAGATATTGATTAAAGTTTCTATGGAATGTTTTGGAAAAGAGTCTGGATAAAACATATTTGCTCACCCCCAGATCTTTTGCCATCTCTTCCAGAGAAAACTTCTTCTTAAAATTTGCTGATATATAGGAAACTGTCTGGTAAATAAGATCGTTGCTCCCCACATTACTCTTTTCTACCAAATTTAATTTTCCTATGCAGCGTGCCAACACAATTTGAAGATAT
>Ga0129317_1000595_pt1 | contig 35948 bp, 38 predicted proteins | sample Cm1ome_FD_94430 | JGI IMG/M metagenome (GOLD analysis project Ga0129317, IMG submission 94430) | Eastern black-and-white colobus group fecal microbial communities from Wisconsin, USA - Cm1105 metagenome | ecosystem: Host-associated > Mammals > Digestive system > Large intestine > Fecal | place... | reverse complement strand
TTTATTATTATAAATCCATTACATAAATTCCATCATGCGCTTAATGAGAAAATTTTCATAACTTACCTATAGACTACTTTGGAATATTTTATTTATGCATCTGTCTCCATCCCCAGTGCCATATCCGGAAGAATGCTCGCAGAGAGCCTCTTCGGGATAGCTTGATACAAGTCTCGTTACTCTTTTAAACTTACAGATGGTGTGAGGGATAGTACCATCATTTTCATACTTACATACTGACATTCACGTTAGACAGGCTAACCTGTAATACACACTGTGAACCAATCCCCATAATAGTTCTGTAGGATAGTGCTTATAGACTGATAAGGATTCCTTTTTCTTTAGCAGATATCGGAATATTGGATTTTTTATATTATTTACAGATTGCCGCATGTCATTGCCTCTTCCAAAATTTCCATCTGCCATTATATGTTCCAATAAAAACTGTCCTTCTTTCTCATTTGGTTCACATAACATCCATGGATAATGCTCCTGCAAATTTCCTATGTTATCATCCTTATTTTTCTGGTTTAACTGCCCTATTACCCACATCATGGCAGACAAGAATTTTCTCATCCCGCATTTGCATATTGTATGATAAACCTCATCCTCATTCTTTCTTCCGTCTTCATCCCATTTTTTCAACACCATCCAGTAATCCAAGACATGCCTCAGTCCCAATCCTTCATAGATGAAATGTCTGTAGGCGTGACTCAACATAAAGACAAGATTGAAGTCCATAGTTGGGAATGCGATATCACTATTGCATCCATTGAGCCGAATGAGATGTGAAAATTGCCTTTCTTTATTCTTAATATAATACTGATGCAACCTTCTGTCTGCAATTGGATTCATTAAATAAGATGGAGTGAAATGATATTCTATTTCCACATTGTTATATTGCGCATTAACATGGTGCAATGACACTTTAGCATCTGCTTGATACGACTTTACCATCTCTATTATATCTATTCTGTTGCCGTCTATCCAGATGTCTATGTCGCCGCATGTTCTCCTTTGAGGTATAGAATATAGAGTTGCAACACCTTGTCCCTTCAATATACAGCCTCTATACCCATTCCCTATAAACTTGCTGCACACCTCCGTTGCCACATCGTTCAACAATCTGTTTCGCTTCTCGATTTGTGTAATATATGAATACCATCTTAGCATCAATTCTTTCGGACATGTACCAATCCTTTCTACAGCCGAGAAACCTATTCCCAATATTGCTTGCCTATTACAAAAGAGGAAAAAATCTTTCCAATCATTCTCAGAAAGAATTATATTCTCGGCAGATTGATTCCCGACAGCAATTCTTAACAAATCAAGTTTTTGCATTTATTATTCAACTTGAAAAGACATTATACTTTTATGTATATGTCTTAAATATTTTTTAGATACGTCACATTCTTTTCTTAATATGTTTAGGTCTCCATACATTATATATCCATCCTACAACAGAGCACATTATTCTATGTGGAAGAACATTCACAAAGGTCGTAACCGCTTTTTGTTTCCAATCGGACTTGTCTTGGAAAAGCGGTTCATTCTTCCAAGGAGTCAAAGCTCTGTATTTCATAAACAAATCTCTGAAAGGATGTTGATTTCCCTCTATCCAAGGTCTTCCTTTAACATAGAAACCATTTGTCAGATGAATGATTACAGGATTCTTTATTGCCTCGTCTATTTCTGAGTCTGAATAGTAACGGGTACAACGCCTTAATCTACGAAGATTCTCATGGCTAAATGCCACCATCAGCGTATATGTATTGTATCTTGGGTGAACTATTTTGATTTTGTTTTGAAGAAGAATGTTCACGACGCTCTGTTCCATAAAGAATACATACCCATTCTTTGAGCGAACATAATCAGCGACTGTATTCTCCATATTATCCTCTCTCCATTTTTTCAAATTTAGAAGCAGCATACCACTATTGCAATATCGTGATGTCTTGTCCATATCAAACAGCTCATAATATGGATCTGACAAGCAATCTATCACACCTGCAGCGTAATAATCCTCCAAGTCAATATTATAGAAATTCCTTAAATTATCATTACATAATGTGTCACAATCAAGATACAGCACCCTGTCAACACTTTGGGGCAACAACGTCCCCAAAAACAATCTACAATATGAGTCAAATAACCATATTGACTTAATCATTTTTAAGCCTAGTCCAAATTGTGTATTTATATCAGGCATAGGTATGAATGTCAGGTTTGCATTCTGATATTTTGATATTATATTGCACAAATCTCCTTTGTGGCTTTCCGATATTTCATGCTCAATAACAAAAAAGTTTAGTGTCTCTTCTCCTTTATTGTTCTCTAATATTGAGACCATTGATACAGCTAATACAGCAGAGAATAAATCACTACTATGTAATACAACATTCATATTCAGCTAATTATAAGATTTATTGTTTTATTTATTCCTTCCTTCATTGAAGTATTAAGAGCCCAGCCAAGCGACTTTAGTTTAGTGTTAACTAAAGATAACCCAGGTTTTCGCGACTGCTCGGTTTTAATCATTACATCTACAGATTGTCTGTCTAAAATTTCAGAAGCTGTTTCTGCTATAACAAGAGCTATCTCATCAACGGCAGCAAAGTTGCCCAAGTCTCCTCCAGAGGAAATGTTGTAAGATTCTCCACTTTGCCCCTTACATGCAATAGTTAGCAAACCATCAATAGCGTCTTCTATATAGATGTTATCTCTACGAGGAAAACTAGTACCATTTAATATAATAGGTTTACCTTCTATGGCTTTATTGATGAATTCAAAGAAAGCGGTATTGGGAATATTCTTAGTAAATCCATATACAGTACTAAAACGTGCGATGACTGCATCAATTCCATACTGCTTGCTGTAAGCTTTCGCTATCACCTCAGACATTCTCTTTGACTCAGCATAACTAACAGTTGGTGCATCCAATGAACATGCCTCACAGGTATCCGATTCTTGAACCTTCAAATCATTGTTTGTCACATTATTATATACAGTTACTGAAGAAAAGATAACAATACGAGGATTATCATTTCTCACTTCTTTTTGATTTCTTATGAATTCTAACAGATTTGTAGTCCCTACAATATTGGGTAAAATGACATCAACAGGTTTATTAAGGACAATTTCTCTTTCCATTGGTCCCGCTGCATGGAAAATGACATCTATATTATTAATATCTTCAGGAATCGGCTTACAAGCGTCATGTTCGATAAAAACCAGCCTGTTATCATGCGTACTACTAAATGTATTTGTCAACTTTGCTATAGAACGTCCAGTAATAAATAGCTTTGCAATTGGCATGTTCAATAATCTCATAGATAAATTATATCCAATAAGACCTGTGCCTCCTGTTATGAGTATACGCTTATCTTTAAAGTATTTTAAATCCATAATTACAAACTATTTAATCTGTTATATAATGTGTTATCAATTCTCGGTTCCATATCTTGGCAGTCTCTTCCTCTTGGTAGCGATGGTGTCAATTCTACAGAATCAGGAATGTTCGCTTCGATAAGTTGTGGATGAGGATATTTATTCAGCCGCATATTGCTTTTATAGCTATGATATTCTATACCGTATGCCTTGGCTATTTGGGAAAAGTCAGGTACCCCGTAACCGCTATCCTGTGTGGTATGCAAACTATAGCTATACCCGGCAGCCTTCTCTCTGTCCTTTATCATACCGGAAGAATGGTTGTTCAACAGCACAATAGTTATCGGTAGATTATGTTGGGCAATATACTGCAACTCCTGTATATTCATCTGAAAGCCTTGATCGCCAACAAACACGACAACAGGTGAATGGGTAGCATAGTATGCTCCAATAGCTTTACCAATAGCATTGCCAAGAGCCCCAAAAGACTTCGAATACAATACTCTATTGGTATTCTTGGAATACACACAAGCCCTTGACACCCAGAATTCATTGTTTCCGACATCACTGACGATTGTATATACCCCATCCATATTTTGCAGAATGCTACCAATTGCTAATACAACATCGTTAACGTCTGTATCCCATAATTCCCTTCTTATTGTGTCGCATGTTGCCTTCCATTCATCATGGTTTCCACAGTAATAAGGATTGTCCGACAAAGCAGGCAAAAAGTCTCTTAAATCTATCTTATACCCGGCATTCATATATGGATGTTTGTATAATTCTCCACCGTCCACGTCAAAACAGATGAAAGTGGCATTCTTTGCAATTTTCCCATAACTCTCAGAGGATGACGGGAAGTTAAGCCTGTTGCCTAATGACACAATAACATCTGCCTTTGACAGAATGAAATTTGCATATCTGATGCCGTGACTGCCAACATACCCGTAATACATATCTGAATTCTGTTCTATATTATGTGAGTATCTACTGGAAATAACAGGTATTCTCGCTGCTTGGGAAAAGGAGCAGAAATATGACTGCAAGAAAGTTTGATTGATGCCATCACCAATCAAGACAACAGGACGTTTCGCTTCTCTAAGACTGCTACATAACATGTTCACATATGAATAAACATTGTGCATTCCATGGAATTTATCCGAAGGCATATCCAATCTTATTTCCTGTTTCAGCAGGTTTGATGCAAAATCAAGAAAAACAGGTCCCTTGCGACCTTCCCTTGCCATTTCACATGCATATTTTAGAACCATAGGAATTTCTTCCAAGTAGTCCACTCTCTTGGCATATTTTGTAATGTTTCTCACCATTCCGCAAGTGTCCATATCTTGGTCAGTAACCACCCGGCACCTCTCAGGCAATGATTTTGCTGTATGGGCGGTAATAAAAACTACTGGAATTGAATCATAATATGCGTCAGCGATAGCCGTTATCAAGTTTGTGAAACCAGGTCCTTTTGTTGCGTATGCTACACCTACCGTGTCCTTCATCTGTGCATAACCGCAAGCCGCAAACCCTGCACATTGCTCATGGTAGCACAGATGTATATCAATGTCATTGTGTGCATCAAAAGCGTACATCAAGTCAAGAATTACACCGCCAGGAATGCCAAAGACATCATTCACACCTTGGCTATTGAGATAGCATGCAATATATTCGCTTACTGTCATGATTCCTTATTTCATTGAGTCAATGATTTGCTCCATATCCTGAGATGTAAATCTCATTCTATTTCCATCAGGCATTTCTTTCAATATCTTGTTCATCTGACGGAATGTCAGATGGTACTTATTTCGCATCATCAGACCATACTTATAGGCTGTTTTATAAACGGCCGGCAATAATCTGGCAACCGAATACCCCCAAAGGTCATTGGGTATCATTTCCGAATCAAGAATCTCACATATTTCCAATATTGAGTCATAATCGTATATCTTATTAAATTCCTTATTAAGAAAAGGAACAATCAACTCTGTCTGGAGATTGCCCGCCCCTTGTCCCATGCCCGTTGCACAGGAATCGACAATTATGGCTCTTTCAGTGTCAATATTCAAAAAGTACTGGACGTTTGAGAATGCCAAATTCATGTTGTTGTGTGCGTGGAATCCTATGCGGATATCCTTATCAAGTTTTGCATCGTAATAATCAAATAAACGCTGAATATCCGAAGGTTGCATATAACCATAACTGTCCACGAAATAACATGCGTATGCATTCATATTGTTAGCGGCATTTATCACCATGTCAAGTTCTTCGTCTGAATAACGCATCGTGAGCATAGGCTGGACGAAAACCTTATATCCTTTCCTTGATAAGGCGGCACAATAGTCAAGTGATTTCTTCAATTCAGAATACCTGAGAATTACCCTAATGCCCTCAACCAATGAAGGATTCCAGTCAGGAATATCATTCACATCTGTGTCTGGACCAATATATAGACCTGCGTACAAAGCATTGGGATTGCGTTTCTTCGGCAGATACTTTGAAAGTTCCTCTACATTTTGATAAATAGCAAATTTGCTCTTATCATCCTCAGAAGGTCCCATCGTACCGATTTCTATGATATCAACATTTGAGGAACCGAGAAAATCTATAATACAATGTTTGTTCGCTTCTGAAAACATCTTATCAGAGAAGCCGTTCTTATACAAATCTTCCAGTCCCTGACCACCGTCTCTAAGCGTTGCATCTAATAATTGTATATTCTTTGCCATGTTTTTTTATTTATAATTATTCAATATAGAGATTATACACACTCTTTGTATTATCTAAATCACCGTCAGGTATACGTTCCATGCACAAATATCATACCCCCTGCATTGCAGTAATACACAATGACAGAGGATAGTAGCCCGCTTGTCCCTAAGATACTAACTAAAAAAATACGAATAATTGAACTTGATCATGCAGTGCATAATCAAGAGCCTAAAATAGAAACACCAAAATCTAAATGTAAAGTTTTAAAGTTCCAGCCATTTTAAGAATTGCACGCTCAGAGCAATACAATTTACAATACATCTTTTGAGAAATATTTCTGGTTACGGCTTGTCGGAACTTCAGGTTCTGTCATTACCAGATATCCGCTTTCCAACAATGGCTTCAGATAGCGTTGCTTGAAATTCTTAGAATCTCGCAGCCCCAACAGTCTTTTAATTTCATCAGCAGATTTTGGCTCCTGGCAGAACTCTAAAATTTTCTGAATACTTTGTTCAAATATAGAAATGGTTCTTGTGGGGTTCTTGTGGGGTTCTTGTGGGGTTCTTGTGGGGTTCTTGTGGGGTATTGTTGCCTTAACCGTTTTAACAGGTAAAGTAAGCTGTACATAGTCTGGTTGAGTCTCTTCGTTTATCACAGGCTTTCCCCATTTTAACTCTTTCCATCCAGCTACAATTTTATCCACTCCACTGCCTGCTTTCTCTGCCCTGCCGAGCATCATGAACATTTTCTGCAGTGTTGTGTTACGGCAAATGCTTCTTCCACCTTTGAAGTACTGCTGCCGGGACACAAGCATCATTCCCGGGTTTGAGAAAGTCATCTCATGATCATTTAAGGTCACGACAATATTTCCATGCGCATTAATGTCTTGATGAATTATTGCATTTACCAGTGCCTCGCGCACGGCATTGTGTGCCATAGTCTCCTCTATACGGGCATCACCAACCAGCTTGAACGGTTTGGGCAGTACTTGTATCAACTTATTGTATACACGCAGATAGAACTGAAAAAGATTTGCCTCCCATGTCCCATCGGGATAGATACGGTCCGTCCATCGGATGTTCGGGTCCTCCGTATACAGCCGTTCCCGATAATCAACAAAGTAAAAAGGCTCGCCTGCAGGGTTTACTATACTATCTGATTTGCCAAACATGAGAAGCCCCGCACGGGTTATGCCATGTTCTCCAGTCGCAGCATTTGTGACATACGCACCTATTTTCTCCATAAACAAGCGGTCGTCCATGATTTTTCCCCAAGGATGCGTTGGGTGTAGGCTAATCAGCATTTGGCGGTACTGGTGTAATGATGGCAAGTCAATATCGTTGTCCAAAGTAAAGCCCTGCCGAATAATGCTGTCCTGTGGATGACTTTCATATTCTGCATCGGCAAACATTCTCCGCACTTCAGTGTCTGTGCAAAGATAGTCACCTTCATGGTTGCGGCGGAATGTATGTCCCAGGGGATTTGGCGTAAGATACACAGGACGTAGACCGTAAGGGGCACGCGGAATACGACAAACCAGAACAAAACTCCCGTCAATGTCTTCTACCCTTACATCTCCTTCAAGTGGCAAACAAGTACTTACCTTGCTGCGGTTATGGGCGTTATCCCAAAATATCTTTTGATATTTCCGCACAACATCTTCAGAAAGATTGTCAAGAAGGAAATTTCCGTCTTTCTCTTGTACTCCCAAGAAAATCGTGCCGCCATCGGTATTTGCAAAGGCCGAATATGTCTCCCAAAAGCTTGCAGGAAATCCGCCCCGGGCAGACTTGTATTCCACCTCGGATGTCTCACCTGTCAATATTTGTATGCTCTTTGTCTTTTGCGTCATAATAATTCAACCTTGCATTCATTTACGGTCATGTTGCAAAATTAGCAATTATGTTGCAATATAACAAATATATGGAGTATTTTCTTGTAAAATGAAAGATTAATTAACTAATATACCGCTCTATTTCCTCCACGCAGAGACTATATACATCCTCTGTCTTGTACCTCTTATACCAATCGGCTACCAATGCGATGCACTGGTCGATATTCATTCTCGGCTCCCAGCCCAGTTTGAACTTAGCCTTACTGATGTCGAGCATTAACAGATTTGCTTCATGCACAGCATTTGGGTCGCTCATATCCTTCAGTTCACCTTTGCCGTAACTGGCAATAAGCTTTGAAGCCACTTCCCATACTGTAGAGATAGACTCAGCACGCGGTCCAAAGTTCCAGCCCTCGCAGTACTTTGTCGGCTCTTCCCACATCTTCGTTGCAAGAAGCATATAGCCGCTAAGAGGCTCCAACACATGCTGCCATGGACGCACTGCCGTTCTGTTACGTATGGCTATCGGCTCTCCTGCCTCTATTGCCTTTATACAGTCGGGTATGATACGGTCAAGTGCCCAGTCTCCGCCGCCGATTACATTTCCAGCCCTTACCGATGCAAGACTTACATGATGCTTCAGTCCGTAGTCGGCAGGATTGAAGAAACTCCTGCGCCAACTGCTGATGGCAATCTCCGCAGCTCCCTTAGAGGACGAATAAGGGTCATATCCGCCCATTGGCTCGTTCTCACGGTAGCCCCATATCTGCTCTTTGTTCTCATAACATTTATCGGTGGTAATCATCACGCCTACCTTTACGCTGTCCGTGGAGCGTATCGCTTCCATGATGTTGATGGTTCCCATCACATTGGTCTCGTAAGTTTCCACGGGAATGTCGTAACTGAGGCGAACAAGCGGCTGTGCTGCAAGATGGAACACAATCTCCGGCTGATATTCTGCGAAGATTTCCTTCATCTTCTCTCCGTCCCTGATGTCTGCACGGATGTCAGCCTTTATTCTGTTACCTATACCAGAGAGCACAAAGTTATCCCTCTCCGTGAACGGGTCTTTTGCCACTCCTATAACTTCTGCGCCAAGCTCATGAAGCCAAATACAGAGCCAAGAGCCCTTGAAACCTGTATGCCCGGTTACAAGCACCCGCTTTCCCTTATAGAAATTATTGAAAATGTCTGTCATAATAGTATCGCTTTAATAGTTCTTTTTAGGTACAGCCCTTTCCCATCGTTTCCAAGGAGCCTTACCTGCCTTTAATAAAGTTTCCAGCATATCACGTTCACGAACATTATCCATACACTGCCAGAATCCTTCATGAATATAGGACATCAGTTGCCCCTCTTCTGCGAGTTTCACAAGTGGACCTTTCTCAAATACACAGTCATCACCTCCAAGATAGTTGAAAATTTCTGGCTGTAACACCATATACCCTGCATTGATAGGTGCACCGTCTGCAAGATTCTTCTCACGGAAAGACTTCACCGCATTATCACCGCCGATATCCAACACACCTTTCTCCTGAGCCTGCTTCACTGCAGTAAGTGTCGCTATCTTACCGTGTGATTTGTGGAATTCTATCAACTTATTTATATCCACATCGCAAACACCGTCACCATACGTCAAGAGGAACGGCTCATCACCTACATACTTCTGTATGCGCTTAATTCTTCCGCCCGTCATGGTATCATATCCTGTGTCAACTACAGTCACTTTCCATGACTCACAATGACTCTCACGGATAGTCATCTCATTCCTGCCGCCTAGATAGTCAAAAGTCACATCGCTCTGATGCAGGAAGTAGTTAGCAAACCACTCCTTTATATATTCCTGCTTATAGCCGGCACAAATTATAAACTCAGTATGCCCGAAATAAGCATACTCCTTCATTATATGCCATAAGATAGGCATACCGCCAATCTCAACCATTGGCTTGGGCTTAAACTGAGATTCCTCGGAAATTCTTGTTCCGAAGCCTCCCGCTAATAATACAACTTTCATATTGTGTCTTTAAAATTCCTATTAGCTAATTCAACCTTGTTATGCTCCCTTTAACATCTTCTATGCTTATTTCACTGATACACAATGCACATTTCCCGGACTTTATAGCCTTATGACATTCATTATTTCCATAACCGGCAAAATAACCTTTTGTACGGCAATAAGCACATGGTTTATCAACAAGTATGGTTGTTGGCAAATGCTCTCCAATATTTAATTTTTCTACTTTATATGGGAAGAACATATATTTATCGTATAATCCTGCAATACAAATACACTTGCGTTTTGTTGCAGCCGCGATATGTAATGTCGCACTATCATTGCCTATAACAAGTGAAGCATGTTGAACGATTGCCGACCATTCTGCAAAAGATGTCTCACCTACGTGATTAATTATTCTATTTGCGTGTTTTGTCCCTGCAATAAGTTGTTTTGAAGCTACACGTTCAGGAGCTCCACCACAAAGATGCACATCCATATCGTATGTCTCGATTATCCAATCTGCCAATTCGCTAAATCTTTCTATCGGCCAACATTTCACTGGAGTAGATGCACCTGGACAGATAACACAGTAATTCCCTTCAACGACTCGGTTGTGAGGTAACAAGGATGATAGATGCCCTTTATATGATTCTAATCCGAGATGGCGCAACATTATTCCATGTCGCTCAATCATCATGGAGCCAACAGGAGGAATCACCGTGTCGGTATAAGCTAAACGTTGAAATAATGCTATCTGTATCGGCCATTTCACTCTAAAGCATGAAATCAGCCCATGCCGTTCTTTTGCACATAGTGTAGTCGAAAGCAATTCTGCAGAAAGGCTTGTTCCCATAACAACGCTAATTTCTGCAAACATTCTGTATCTCCTTATAGTTTTCTTGAAATATGAATATTCATTGACAAACTTCTTAAACTCTACTGTTTCAAGATGTAAACCTTCCGGCAATCTGGCATTTGCCTCAAAAAACTTTTTAATGCTTGGCAAACATATCATGGTAACTTCATATCCCATTCGCCTATGATAGAGTTCCACATATCCTTCAAGTGCCGGCAACAGTATAATGGAGTCTCCAAACACTTGTTGGAATATCAAAAGAACCTTCTTATTCTGGGGATGGCTACAAACTTTGTTTGCAATATGAATTCCGATAGCAGATAATGCAATCTTTAATCTTTCAACAACAGTTGGCATATCACATTAATAGGTGAGGTAATTCTTTGCCAGATGATTCTGGACATAATCACGCACACCGTTTTCCACATCGGCAAAACGGCATGGATAGCCTGCGGCATATAGCTTGTCCATTTCGGCCTTTGTATAATATTGGTATTTCCCACGCAGTTTCTCTGGCATTTCAATATATTCTATATTAGGTTCCAGTCCCAACGCATGAAATGTTGCCTCTGCCAACTCTGCAAAACTTTGGGCTCTGCCAGTTCCGACATTAAAGAGTCCTGACATATGCCTGTTTTGCAGCAGCCACATGATAACATTGCAGATGTCTTTCACATAGACAAAGTCTCGCAACTGACCTCCATCCGCATAGTTGGGATTGCAAGATTTGAACAGCTTTATTTTCCCGCATTCCTTGATTTGGTTGAATCCATGGAACACCATAGACGCCATACTGCCCTTGAAATATTCATTAGGACCATAGACATTGAAGAACTTCAAACCAACATGTTGCGCCGGAGCGGTCTTTGCCTGATGCTTAACCCATTGGTCAAACAGCTGTTTGCTATAACCGTATCCATTCAATGGTAAAAGGGAATCGATATCCATACGGTCGTCAAAGCCCTGCATACCATCGCCGTATGTGGCTGCCGAACTTGCATAAATGAATGTTATATGTTTTTCTGCACAGTAATTCCAAAGAGCCTTGGTGTATTCAAAATTGTTTACCCAAAGATAATCAAAGTTTTTTTCTGTCGTTGCAGACTGAGCTCCCATGTGGATGATAGCCTCCACATTCTCATAGGAAGGCAGCTCCGCAAGAAACTTTGATTTGTGTACATACTTGATATATGCCTTGTTGCGCATATTCATCCACTTGTCTGTCTCATTAATATTGTCAACAATAACAATATCAGTACGTCCAGCATCATTCAATCTTCTGACGATGCAACTGCCGATAAATCCGGCACCACCTGTTACGATAATCATATATATTAAGTTTTATTTTTGTTCAACAATCCTTTTTGCACAATCCAATAGACTAAATCGGTAAGAAACCCTGTCATACTTGCCACTCTTGACATCTTCAATAATCTCCTCCTTTTCATTATCGGCAATCAGAAAACCTCGACACTCTGTATCTTTGCAGATGGCACAGTCCCTTATCTTGTCGCCTATTACAAAACTTTGCGACAGGTCAATATCAAAATCTTTCACAGCCTGCATATACATCCCTAATTTAGGCTTACGGCATTCACAGTCCACACGATATTCCTTTACATTTGCATCAGGCAAATGAGGACAATAATATACCTTTGAAACTTTAACGTGTTGTTCGTCTAAAGTTTCAAGCATCCAATCGTTCAGTTTGTGAAAGTCTTTTTCGGAATAATATCCGCGACCAATACCAGACTGATTGGTAATAATAACCAGCAGATAGTTGGCCTTCACCAAAAGTCTCAGACCTTCAATCACACCAGGGAGAAACTCAAAATCCTCAATTTTGTGTAGATAATGTTTTTCTACGTTTATTGTCCCGTCTCTATCCAAGAATATGGCCTTTTTCATTTTCCCTCCAAGGCTGACAGTTTTGCTTCGGCTATTTCACACAGGATATGTATAATGCAGATGTGGCATTCCTGTACCCTTGCTGTTGTATTACATGGTATGATAATCGGATAATCCACAGTTCTTCCTATTTTCCCGCCGTCTTTCCCTACAAGACATGCTGTTTTTGCGCCAATCTCCTTTGCTTTTAGCACTGCACGATACACATTCTCGCTGTTTCCGCTTGTACTTAGACCAATCAGAATATCTTTGTCTGTAAGATGTCCTTCTGCTTGTCTTGCAAATACATCATCATATCCGTAATCATTGGCAATGGCTGTCATTGTTGCCACATCTGCATTCAGAACAACGGCAGGCCATGCCTTGCGCTCTTTCACAAAACGTCCAACGATTTCTCCTGCAAAATGAAGAGCGTCAGATGCTGAGCCTCCATTACCGCAAAGCACAAGTTTACCACCATTTGATATACAGGCAACAATAGTATCGGCAAAATCAGACACAGTATTCATTAGTGCAGAATTATCCGCCAATCCCTGTTTTACTGATATCGAGTCTGATAATCGTTGCCTTATGAGTTCAATATTATTCATATTCTAATACTTATTTGTGATTTATCTTATTGATTATGTTTGTGGTTGACTTACCGTCTACAAATTTTATAAGTTCCAGTTTGCCTCCCCGTCCTTCCACGATGTCACGGCCCACGACTTCCTCTGGCTTATAATCACCGCCCTTTACCAACACATCGGGCTGAATTTTCTTTATTAGTTCGTATGGTGTATCCTCTCCGAATATCACGACATAGTCAATGAATCCCATAGCATACAACATCTCGGCTCTGTCTTGTTCTGAGTTTACAGGGCGGTCAGGACCTTTAAGTCTTCTTACCGAGTCATCACTGTTTACTCCCACCACAAGGATGTCTCCTAATGATGCCGCCTCTTGCAAATAGCGTTTATGCCCCACATGAAGGATGTCAAAACACCCGTTGGTAAATACAATTTTTTTGTCGGCATTGTCCTGACGGAAAGTCTCCAAGTCCTCATCATGGAGCATTTTATGGAATGTACCGTTGTCCTCATTCGACAGAAAGTCACGCACTTCTTGCATATACACCGATGATGTACCGATCTTGCTCACCTGAATTCCCGCCGCAAAATTGGCAATTGTCACGGCATCGTCCATGTTAACACCATTTGCCATTGCTGCCGCAAGATAAGATATTGTGGTGTCACCTGCTCCAGATACATCAAACACCTCTCTCACTTGTGAGGCTATAAAGAATGGTCGGTGTTTTTCGCCCACAAGCACCATGCCGCGTGCTCCACAAGTACACAGCACATATTTGCAGTTACATTGTGTCCTCAGTTTCTCTGCCGCCTCCACAATTTCATCGTCTGTCTTTGCCGGCATTCCCGTTAAATCTCTAATCTCTTTCAGATTGGGTTTCAACAGATAAGCACCGTGATACTTTTCTATGTGTGGGTCTTTTACGTCAATTATAACGGGGATTCCATGCTTTTTTGCAAGCTTAATCACTCCTTGTGTAAAATCAAAAGTCAGCAACCCTTTCAGGTAATCAGATAATAGTATAAGATGATAACAGTCTATTTCCTCCTCCAACTTCTTCAGCATTTCCTGACACACCTTATATTGAATAGGTTCAGTGTCTTCCACATCGAGACGTAGCACTTGCTGGTTATTGTCAGCCAGAAATCTTGTTTTTATTGTCGTATTGCGGTCAAGTATTTGTACAAGTTCTGTACTGATACCCTTATCTTTAAAGAAACCAAGCAGCTTCTTCCCCGTATCATCATTCCCGATAATGGACATCATTGCCACCTTTTGGTTTGCTGCAACGAGATTAGCAGCCACATTGGCAGCACCTCCCAACACACTCCTCTCACCCCTTTTTCTGAATACAGGTACAGGAGCCTCTGGCGATATTCTCTTAATGTCTCCAACATAATAGTTGTCAAGCATTATGTCACCTATCACCAATATTGATTTCTTTTTTATCTTACTTAGTTCTATCATTTATTTTACCCTTTTATGATTTTATGCACTATATTAAACAATCCTATCTTATTCAAATATTTCTTTACTTTAAACCTGAAAGGCAGAAAGTCAGTAAATAACTTCTCCGATATTTCTTCCTCATGCATATACCTTCGGAAAAACTCACCGCGCCGCGGATGTTCTGTTACAGAACTCCATAGCATACTGTTTACGCTTCCTATTGTTTTATAATCAGTTGGAATGACATGGCCGTCCAATTCATTTATGAATCGTTCTCCTTTTTCATTCATGGCAAACATACACGAGCAACCGTCATTACCTGCGTCAGGTGTTGACTGATAATAATCACCCACAATAATATCTGCTCCATTTTTGTCAGCCTTGTATTGACAATGATTACATGAATGCCGTAAATACAAGTCATCTGTGAATAAAAAGATATAGGGGTCGCTGAGGTATGTAGGCATGCCTACATACCTCAGCTTCGACGAGGTATGCGGGTCGCTAACGCTCCCACCGCATGGCGGCGGGCAATCAAAAGCATAGCGCACATAAGATGTGCTGTATCCTTTATAGCTTTTATCCCTCATATTCACGTCAACAAGCTTTCCGCTGTATTTCTTTTCTATAACATTCTTCCATCGGCCCCAGACACCAGGCGATGGCACCCCATGACATATTAGACATATGGAAATAAGATTACTTCTGTCAGTTTTTCCAAGAAATGTATTCAGTCCTGCTGTTTGACAAGGTGTTCCACAAAAGGCCACCTTGCGACCTTCCTTCAAAGTCTTACGAATGCTTCGATAACACTCTTGCATATTGCTCTGTACATACTTTGAACTCTGCATTTTTTGCATATCCTCAACCGTGTCGGTTAAAATATGCACAGCTTCCACATTATCGTCCCATACGCAACCGCATACAAGTCCTCCTTCTGCCAATACCTTATTATATATATCAAACACAAACCCTCCCGATGCTGATTCCTTTCTTCTCTTGTCTTTTGAGAAATAGAGGTAGGCTTTCTTATCTTTGAAACTTTCCAATGAAAAGCTGCTGACATCTACAAATGTGTTGAGATGAGGGCACGCTTTATTACAAAGCCCACAATCTACACATTTGGATGTATCAACTACAGGCATCATGAAACCTTCATTGTTTGGTTTCATGGTTATTGCACCATGATTGCAACTGTTAACACATGCAGTACAGCCACAGCAATCCTTATCAAAATCGAATTGAATCATAGTTCTTTCAATGCAGATTTTAAAAATTCAAAAGAGTCCTTACGTAATGCGCCCTTCTTTTCTCTGACAGCTGTATAATCGGTATTAAGCATCTTGTCTATATCGATATTGTCTTTGGTGACTAAATGGTCCGACAATCCCAACTGAGACAAGAGCGACTCCATCCTTGTATCGGCCTTTCCTGTCACAACTGATACGTATGGACGTTCAAATGTTGTAGAGAATGCCGTACCATGGAAGGAGTTGGTTACTACAAATTCAGCATGCTTTATCATGCTGAGGAATTCGCAAGGTCCAACATCCAGTTTCCTTGGGATACCGCAGAACATGGCACGTGGAGGTGGCACAATGTTATAGACAGGTAATCCCATTTTCTTTGAAACCTGTTTTGCCACTTCTATCAAATCCTTGTTTGTGTTCCAGCCAAACATCAGAATATATTTGTCTTTAATAAGTCTTTCCCTGCATATAGGCTCATAATCTTCTTTGTCAAGAAGAACCGTAGGGTCAAGAGTCAATGTACAGTTTATTCCCTTTGATTGTAAATATTCCACACCGCTTTTCTCACGAACCGAAATGGCATCAAACAGTTTTAGCCAAGGAATAAACTCAGTCTCTCGGCTTGGAGCATCCTTTACCCATTTCCCAAACGAGGCAGCATAGGAGACCCGTCTTTGAGATTTTGGAAAATTCAGATAAAACAGCAAGTTCGCTGCTGGTGCATCATCTTGAGAGAGATTCCAAATCTGGTCACTGCCACAAACAATACAATCATACTTACCTATATTGTCTATCACATCTTGTTCTGAAAGATAGCGTTTTGTTGAGTTCAGAACATTATAAGTATATTCGTTAAACATCTTTTCACGCTCATGCAGACTTGTCCAGTATGGTAGTCTTGAAAAGAGTTTTATAAATTCTTTCAATCGTGTTGGATGTCGAGAGAACATTTCTCGACTGGCAACAAAACGCTTTGTCTCAAAGTTTATAATCTCATTGTCATATCCCAACTTCTTTATGGTTGTTTGCAATGCATACGCCTGCAAACATGCTCCATAATTAAACCCTGAATGATATGTGAGTATTCCTATTTTTTTCTTAATCATATATAAAGGATATTGTTAAATATTGACAGAAATTACATTCTAAACAAATTATTCCATTATATAGAAATTCTTATTGTCTATATCTTAATTTGTTTATAAACGCACCAAGCTTTGTCATTCTAATATAATATTTTAATCGTCTCCATGGAGAACGAGGATTCCAAGCATGTTCTGCTAAATGTACTGATAAGGTATTGGGGTTTGTTTCATATTCACTCATTACAACATAAGAAGAAGGATATATTGATATGTTGTCTTTTAAATGTTGTTCCTTGTCAGCGTAAAGAAAACCATATTTTTCCAACACCTTTGCATATATACTTGGGGATATGATTGACATATCAGGATCACCATTCTGATCAAGAAAAGATTTGTTGCGATAAAAGTCTACAATATCTTCCAGACATTTTTGCCCAGGCATACCCATAAACATTGCTGCTTGTATCTGACGTCCCAAGACAAACCAATTAGGGTTTAGACATTTTCCTTCTGGTGTAATAGTACCTTGGGGATTGTATGTATTCCAACGATAAGGATTTGTCTCGATAAAAAACACCATTGGTTTATCCAACAATTCATCAAATCTCTTCAACAGCAAAATGTCTGTATCCATATAAACACCGCCACATTTCCAGACAGCGTATGCCCTGACTACATCGCCAGCAAAAGCCCATTTTTTAGCATCAAGAGCTTCATTGACATATTGTATATTCAACTCTCGTGCCATCTCCATTGTCCACAATTTGATTTCAAAATCTGGCAGCAACTTTTTCCATGTGTCTATACATTTTTGTAACTTTGGTGGAAACTCGTCTCCGCTAAACCATGTCAAATGAATAATTTTAGGAATTTTTTGATTCATATCTTTGTTATATTTTTATCATTTTACTTACTCTCCATAGCAGCCAACCTGTGGCAAACATAAAAATAAGAGCTATCACGAATTTAATAACAGGAGGGAATGGAAAGAATTGTGTGAATGTATCAGTGACATAAAATTGATGTACTATGTATATCTCGTATGTCATGCCAGACAAAATCGACAACCTATTTTTCATTCTTTCGTTTACATGTTTCCATGAATCAGAAGGAATTAAATGTTCAAAAATAATAAATATGGCAAAAGCCCATACTAACTTTATATATTGAACAGACATATCCTTCATTTTGTCCATTAGTCCAATAAAATTCTCTGACTCTAACCATGCTCTAACAGCTATCAGTATTAATGCAATAACAACTATGCTTATATGTAAGATTCTTTTTTCTTCAAGTCTATTATTGTCAAGATACCTGACTTTATAGAAATATCCTACGGCAAATGTCATAATATAAGCAATTTTTAGTTTTATCAACAATGCTAATGGAAGCGTAACAGCCTGTAATATTATTGTTGCTATTATTATTTTCGTCCAATACCCCCCCGAAATACGAATTTTTGACAATAAGAAAGGTGTCAGTATATAACACAATAATATATAGCTTATAAACCAATGGTGCCCAATGTATCCTATTTGATAACCAGGTGCAAATCCTTCAAGAAATACTAATTCAATAAGTATGTTAGTAAAAGTAAGTACACTTGGGTCCAAAAAATAAATTATTGGAAAGAATACTGCCAAATAAAGATAATAAGGCTTAGCTATCTTCTTAAACTGTTTTAAAAACCACGGTTTTACGTCTTCAATTTCACGCCCTCCATACAGATACCCTGACATGAAAAAGAAAATCTGCACTCCGATATTGGCCCAAAGCCACCCATTGCCCCAACCTCCAAAGATGTCACAAGAGGCATGGTTCCAAATAATAAGTAGACAAGCAATTACTCTTAGTAGGCAAATTGTATAATCTAATGTAGGATTTCCTTGTGTCATATTTTTTACGATTGATAACTTATTATTTACTTCATTTCTATTCTACCAAGCCTTTGCCTGATTATCTGACGCAATCTGTTTGGTATAAGCAGATGACGAAGACGCATAAAATAGTAGCCCCATACAATTTGAGTAAAAGTTCTATCCTTAAATATATATTGCGCACAAAGATTTTGTTTCTGCAAATCATATCCGGCATTTCCTGAAGCTCCACCCGCAGCGAAATTTGCTATTATCGTATCCACTTTCATCATTTCTTCTACAGGTATTCTGATAAAGAAAAGAGTGTCTGATATTATTAGCTTTTTAGAAAAAACATACATTCCATGCTCATCATGCAGCTTCTTTTTATAAATTATTGCTTGGTGACAAAAGCCATACGGATACTTGCTTATATCATGATGAATTATTATTCTCCTACCATCTTTCTTTATAAGAAAGCTATCAGAATAAATGACGGTCTTGCCTTTGGGAATTTTCTCACTAAATATATTTGTCAAAACCTTATCATTAACATAGGAGTCACCTGCGTTCATCATATTTAGCCATTCCCCTTCAGCATACTTTATTCCTTTATTCATGGCATCATAAATGCCATTGTCAGGTTCGCTGTATATTCTAACATTACGGTTTGAATATCGTAGTTTCACCTTTTCTGCGATTTCAACCGTAGCATCAGTGGAGGCACCATCAACAACAATATACTCTAAATCCAGAAAAGTCTGTTCCAGGACACTTTCCATTGTTTTTTCTATCTCATGTTCTGCATTATAACAGATTGTGATAATTGATATTTTCGGCATATTATAGTGTTTTTTTCATTTGCGTAATTACATCATCTATTTCGATTGCATTTAAGCACGGTAGTGTTTCTTCCATGGGATTTACATATTTGCAATTATAGTTACATCCATTGCAACCCATATCATGATTAATACATATTGGATGGTATTCTTTTTCGGGAATATCATTTGGATACGGAACAAATCTACCGAAATGAGCTCCTGGTGTGTAACAAATGGAGCGAACTCTGCATGATGCCGCTATATGAATCGAAGCACTGTCATTTCCCATAACAAGATAAGCCTTTGATATAATACAAACCAAATCAATCAACGAGGTTTTATTAACCACATTAATCAATCTTTCTTTTTCAGCAAAGTGTTTAGTTATATATTGTGCCATTTCCATATCAAGATCACCATATCCAGTCAAAATAATAGTATATTTGGCTGGTATATTGTTTATAACCTTAGAGACTTTTTCTTTGGGCCATATTCTCCCTTTTACAGATGCAGACAATGCTATGACACAATATGGATCATTAACAATGGGCGTATATCCCGAATAAATAGGATTTAAATCAGACAATGTATATTTGAAATTCTTGTCAACTGTTATTTGTGTGAAATATTCAATTGATTTCATCTCATTAATATTATTGGGAATTTTTATCAAATTGGTGAAATATCTATCACATAAATTATTTAATAATCCTTTCTTTTCCACCTTTGTTCCAATAGTCTTATCTGCCTGTATAACAGAAGATATAAGGTCATCTGTCAAATGATGACATATTGTTGGATTGAGAACCTTTTCTTTTGCATATATATTTTTTATAGACCAAATATAACGCACATGATAAATGAGACTTGTCTCCATTTTCTTTTTGTCGAAATAAATCACTTCATCTGTTAATTTTATTTTTTCTGCTAGAGACTTATTTTGAGAAGGACATATCAATAATAATTTTTGTTCTCTCCATTTCTGTCTCATGGCTTGAAGAACGGATATAAAAATCACAAAATCCCCAATTGCATCAGACCTTACAATAACAACATCATAGACGGCTTTCTTTTTTCTTGGAATAAGCCTAATGAAAAAATCGATAATAAAAATTAAATATATATTTATTTTTTTCATGCTCTGCTTTCTTGGATGGTTAAAGACGGTTGGTTATTCATTACAAAAGTCATAAATAATATATAAAATGGTACAACTAATACCGTCGCTAAATTGTTATTTGTACTTGCAACTGCTATTAACGACAACATAATAACCCATTTGTGTATTTTTGATTCGTCATTTTTAATAAGTTTATATGAAAGATATATCTCCGTAAATACCTTTATAAATCCAACAAGTAATCCATAATAGGCTAAAATCATCAATATTCCGTTTTCACCATTTTTCATGGAATAGCCTCCAGCTAATAAATCAGGAAATGACAAGGAAAAGAATTCATCAATTGCCGCTAAACGAACACCAGAGTTTCTATCATCAAGATCAGAATGTGCCAATCTTCCTCCGAAAGTCTCAAAATTACTATATAAAACGTATGCAATAACAATAATACATAAAAGGGAAACAAAGCGATATTTTGGGTAAGATTTCAGATAATTAATAATAGTCGGTACTAATAGTACAGCGGACATAAGAATTGCTCCACGTGTATTGAAGCAAAATAACGAAGCCATTCCTGTTGTAAATAATAGCAATCTAATCTTTAAGGATATACTTCTTGTATAAAGAATAATAAACGACATAAATGCCATAACGTTACCATTAGTCAACGGATGTCCGAAAAATGCGAAAGCCCTGAAATTTACGATATCCATATCATCTGTTATCATTTGACCCAACAATACATCATTTCTCCAACTTACTGGAACTATCCAAAAACCAATATATCTCTCAATAAAAGCAGCCACCGCGTTTATTATGAAAACAAGCAAGAACATGTAGAATAGTGGTCTGAAAAATCTGAGTTCGTTTCCTTTTATTATACTACAAATAAAGAATGGACCAAAATAAGTAGAAATAAGAGACAAGTGAACATCTTTATTCAGTGTTAATGAAACGAATAAACCACATAAATACAACATTAGTATTTTGAAATATTTCGTTTGGGTGAATTCTCTAAAATACAATACCAGAAGAGGTAAAAACGCAATTACACTTAACTTCGAGAATAGAGAAGGTTCAATTCCCCATAAAGCAGAAATACTAATTATAGATAAAACTATTATAATGACGTTTATATATATCAAGGTTATCTTTACATTCATGACAACTTCTTTAATTTTTGAAATATTCTGTGTATTAACCTCTTAATAATATTATATCTATATAACTTTTCTTCTGCTATTCGAATAGCATCTAAATCCATATTGACTGTTATATTACAGGGATATTTTAATGGATATAATGTCTGCCATTTATTATGCAAGATAACGGCTGGCATTTCGTGAGTTGCTCCTTCTCCTATTCCAATGTTCTCTGTTAAATTTCTCATCGGCTGTATTACCAACATTTCTTTGTTCCAAGCAGAAAAGGTAAATTGATAATCCCATGATTTAAGGCTATCAAATTGTCGTTTTATTTTATTAAATATATACAAGTAATATCTTCTTGTTTCTTGATTAAAACCAAATTTATTTAATAAATACAAAAACCTGTCTCTGGAAATGCTACTCAGTTTAATATCTGTATTAATCCATGCTCGTCTCCATGTCGCCCATCCCCATGATGATGAAAATCGTGAAAAATAGTAGGAATATTTATAGTCTGTGGATACACCATGATAAAAATAGCTCCATCCTGATATGGACAGTATCTGTCCGTTGTCCCTGTATCTTTCTAACATTTCTTCACAAAACAGGAAAAAGTCTGGCGATGGCAATATATCATCTTCCAAAATGATTCCTTCCTCTTCGTGCTCAAAGAACCAAGATATTGCTTTATATGGACCAAAACTACAGCCTTGGTTTTCCTTTTGCCGATATATGTTCAATTGGCAATCCCAGTCTATTCTCTTAAATATATTCAAGACCTCTTCTTGTTTTCTTGCTCCTTCCTTATCTAATGGAGCGTCACATGATACATAAAGCCTTGTCGGCTTTGCCTTACGTACTTCCTCAAATACTTTCCGTGTAGATTCAGGTCTACAGAAAACAATCATTAATACAGGAGTGTTCATACTTAAATCATTACATTACCCAATTGACACCATTTTTTATTACTTTTGCAGGATTACCGGCAACTAAAGTGTGTGGTGGTACGTCTTTTGTTACAACAGAACCTGCAGCAATTACAGCTCCTTCACCTATAGTCACACCTTTGAGAATCATAGCTCTGCGCCCTATCCATACATTATCTTTAATTACTATTGGTTTGCTTTTGGGGGTATTTATATCTATATTATGATAGTCATAGTCACAAATTACGACATCACATCCAAAAGCGGCATTATGTCCTATTATAATTTTACTTGAAGCAAAAATTTCTGCATTTTTATTTATAAAACCGGAACCAATTTCTACCAACGCATTCTGCATCACATGAATACTGGCTCCTGGAAACACTTGAAAAAAACCATCTATTTTCAATACACTTTTTGATTCTATATGTATTTCTCCACGAAGTACCAAATTACCAGAGAGCTTTAATAAAGCATCCTTTTCATGTCTTAACACAGAAGACCTACTGTTAAGCAGATGCCCCCCCTTTAACTTAAACAGGTTAAAATATAGAAATATATACCAAGCTTTTATTGAAAAGCCCAGATTAAGCAAAGAGGTAAATACCAATCTGTATTTCATATTATTCGTAATTTGTGTCTTATAATTATATTCTTAATTGTTTCTATTGATGGTAGAATATTATAAAGGAATGGAATCTTGAAATATATCAAACGTAAAAATTCTTTTGCTATCTTTTCCTTATATAAGAAATGGGAAATGGGTGAGATTGGATGTAGATATCCTTTCCCATTTCCTCCAAGTAGTTTTTCCCAGTCTGCCATCACTGTTTCTATGGAGAAGTTTTGTTTGATATGGTTCAATGTGTCCTCGTAAGACTTGGGAGATTCTCCCTGTAATAATTCTACTATATCTTTCACTAGACCATTAATATTTTTAGATATTTTCCCATTAAAGAATGTATCGTAATATCCAGGAGCCTGCATGGCGGCAACAGTACAGCCGACAGCCTGCATTTCTACGGCAGAGAGACAGAATGTTTCTGACGCACCTGTCGGATTAGGACAACCTACGCGGATGTTCTTCAGCACCTCAAATTTTTCCTCTCCCATGGCACCAAGAAAATGTACGGATGGGATAATTTTTCCTTTATCATCTGTTAAGAATGGCATAAATAGATTCTCATATTCAGCATCAGCAATGCCATATCTACCTAATTGCATGTTCTTTGAATATACCTTACCGCTACCAATTACATATAGTTGTGCATCAGGAACTTTATCGAGTATTTTCTGCCAAATAGATGCCAATACATGAAAATTCTTATCCTTTACCAAACTTCCAAGATATGCCACCGAATGCGGACGTTCTTTATATGGGGTAAGTTTTGCCAGGTGTATATATTTATCCTTGACGGGAACGGAATTGTAAATGTAGTCAGACTTTAAGAAAAGGCTGTCATCCCTATACAAATCCATCTGTTCACGTCCTACAGCAACCACTCGCTGCACACATGGGGATTTTACCATTATTTTTGCTATTGCTGGTGTTACAAAGTTGTGACACCAACAAACAATTTTCATTGGCTCCTTTACTTTGCTAAAAGGATTATCACTCCAGTTCATACGTTTATGATCGATGACAAATATGTCTATTTCTTTTTCATTCGCCTTTTCCAAAGCATCATTGGCTTCTTTTACGGTATATGTTTTTAGGCCTTGGGGGAAAGCACCTTCTCTGTCAACAAATAATGTCACCTCAAGGCCGTTATCTCTAACAGCCAATTGCCATGCTGTTAGGACGATAAGATATTCACTGCCACCAACACCTGGATTACCATCAAGCAGACGGGTAAAATCCACGTCTGAAATATTTCGATTATATAAATAAAATGCTATTTTTTTCATTTGTGTATTTTATTAATTTTGATATGTGTTTTATCTATTGGCACTTAATCCTTCCGCACACGTAATGGAGTATCCATGACAAAGTTACAGTGACAGAAATACACAGTATAAAGTATAATGTAGTATGGTCTATCATGGGATTGAATACATAAAGGAATATACCATGGATAAGATAAATTTCAAAAGATATAGTCCCTAACCATATCAAAATATAGTTGTATGTCCTGTCTTTGATGAAATAACAGGTTACAGCTATTGTTGCCGAAACGATCCAACTATAGCGCAATGGGAAGTATTGTTCGATGTGTAACACTATTGCAGCCATATATATTAGGCATATTGTGAGAGTTAGTATTAAGATTCCAACTCTGTGTCTTTGCACAATGTCCCTTATTCTCTTTTCTTCTTTAGCCCACACCATACCTATAAAGAAGGCCATCGTGTTTCCATACCATTCTATACCCCAACCTATACTATAAGGGATTATGGTTATTAAAAATACAAGAATTAGCGCAATGAAAATCCCCCCCCCGTTTAAGTTTACTGTCAATACGCATACTTGCATAAAAAACCGCATATAAAAGAATTATTATATATACAAACCATGAGTTGGGAAGAGGTGGAGCTCCGTTGGCAAAATCCACACATATTCCGCTAATGTCATATCCATAGAGGAATACTTTTATAAATATCCATACAAATGTTGCAATAAGAAAAGGCGGAAGAAGTTTGAGTAATCTTTTTCTGAAAAATGAGTTAAGATATTCCGTTCCCTTTTTCTTATACGATAGCATTAAGCCATATCCGCTAATGAAAAAGAAAGTACTAACGCATACACCTCCCCAGTTGCATATAGTGGAAATCCTAAGTCCGTTGGCTGTTATTTCATTGCCTATATGGGTAATTACAATCAAAATTGCCATGATTCCTTTTATAATGTTGCATTTGTCTATACTGAATAGAGCCACCTGAACATTTTCCCCATTACTAATCCCAGTTTTCACTTTGTATATAAAATAAAGAAGAACTGGTACCAAAATAAAAAACGATTTTAACTGAAGCATTGTGGCTTAATGAGATATTATCTTATTCCTATCCATTTTATCATATTCGTGGGAAGTATCCGTTCCGCTATTTTTCCAGCCAAGATAGTAAAAGTTATTGTGAAGACAACAATAATTATGTCCTTGGCTATTTCCATCTCAAGCGACATGCAGTCTTTCCCCAAGAATTTACAAGCGACGAAGTACCCCCCCGAAAGACTTGAAGATGTGACAAATATATTATGAACGAATAGTCGCCAATAGCCGCTAATATGGATTTTGTTTTAGAAAATGCGTCTGATGAAGAAATCTCCTTGTATGCTATGGCTATTACGCTTAGGCAGAAAACCATTCCACACATACGGTATGGCCCGGCATACGAACCTCCCCGTATTGCCATTGTTAACAGACGCGACTCAATAACTCCTATATAAATAGCTGCAAATGCGACCAAAAGCAAAGTGCCGTTGCCGAATGTTAGGCGAAAAGTCCTTTCCCTTGACATTAATCCTAAATAAAAATACGTTAAATGAAATATAAACACACTGGTGAGGTATTGGATTTCTTCTGAGAAACGCCAGCGCCACCAATAATTGATTAAGACACATACGGGAGTAGCAGCAAGGCACAATATTTTCGTCAACATCATATCTTTATATCTATATATAAATGGTGTGACAAACACCAAACCGATAAGTGCCGTGAGATAATACATCTGCATACTGCTATAGCCGAATAATAACACCTCAACAATGTTATACTGGTCATAGTAATATTCTCTGCCTCTATATAAATCCCATTCTCCCATACTATAACTTATAACCGACCATAGTAAATAGGGAATAAATAAACGTTTGATACCTTTCCAATTCACAGAGTCAGAAAATTTTGCAAAGTAGCCAGAGATGAAGAAGAACAGCGGTACGGCAAAGTTTAGAACTTGGCGTGTAATAAGAAACACATCCTCATTTTCTCGCTTTAGAAAGCTGAGATGGATGAGGAGTACTGCAATGATTGCAATTCCTCGCCATGATTGAACGGATTGGTTACGCATTGTTTCTTTTAATAATTATTCAGTTCATCACACATCTATTTTATAAGTATACAAAGGCTCATTTTATATTTGAAAGAATATAATCTTCACTTATCTGTTTCAGTTCATTCAAACGCTGTTGAACAATCGAAAAGTTTATCTGTGAAGGTATATTATCAAAACTTTTAATTTTTCTTTCTGTAAGTCGCAAACGTTCTAATAAGTCATTGACTTTGGCAGAATTGGTATCAACCACATAGAATTCTCTATGACAAATTATAGAGAAAACACAACCATGGAATGTACTTGTAAAAACATATTTTGCATGATACATTACATTGAACCATTCTATGGGATCTAATATTGGATTTTCATCTGCCCAATCACAATATGAACCAGTATAAACAATCTTACAATTATGTGCATTGCCAAATTCTTTTATTTTATTTATTGTTTCCTTTTGTAAACCATATGAATACACAGCTATGTAATCACCACGACCATTCTCTCCCCTATAAGGAGTAAAATCAGCAAGGAAAGTGGGATCAAGACATTCTGCAACAGTTCGACAGGAAAATCTCTTTATAAATCTTTTTGTGTTCTTATCTCTTGCTGAAATAGCATGAAAATTAAAATTTAGTGCCCACATTGCCATAAATACTTTACATGGGAATCTCATGCAAGATTTGATTCCATATCCTCCAGAACATGGGGCATATGCTATTTTCCTTGGAGATTTTAAATTATATCCCCAAAATATTGGATTAGCCCCATTACTGTTTAAATTCCAAATTTCATCACTCCCATATACAATAGCATCATAACATTTTTCCAATGAATTATTTAATAAATTATGGCATTTAACCAATCTCTTTTCATATTCTCTCCACCATTCATTGGCATTAACATTATTGGGAGCTATTGATTGGAACTTAACTCCTGTATTGACAATATTTGCCTGGTAGCCATGCTCATCCAAAAACATTTGCATCGCAAATGCCTGAAGAAAGGCACCATTATTCCATGCATTATGAAATGTTACTATACCTATTTTCTTCATTCGTCTTTATATAAATGCAATAATATTAATATACTTTTTATCCTCCTTTTCAACCCACGTAAAATTCTATTAATATAATTTCGCCTTAATTGCAATTTTTCTCCCTTGTTGTATTTGCGATAAGTAGCCTCAAATCCCAAATTCACATAATCTTTTTCAAATTCATCTCTTTGTGGACTTAACTCAACAGGATGCTGTAGTTGAGGTTGTATGCAATTATCCACTTCTGCAGGTATTGTCACAAGTCCATCCTTTATCGCTTCAAAAATTTCACGTCCTTTTTCCGTGTTAACAAATACAAGAGATACCCCTTTATCATCTTTATTGATGTTCTTATCTATTTTCTGCCAGCCCCAAAAATCGGCAAGTGTAATATCGCTTGGGCGTTGCAAGTTGGTAAAATGACAATTTCCACAACTCTTGCGGAACATAATATGCTTATAAAATAAATATGGAAAGCTCATGGTTTTATTCCCCCCCTAAATTTAAAGGTTTCATGATGTGCTCCCCAGCCATACTTTTCTTTATCTCTGAAATTAACCACGGTTATAGATGCACCCTTCTTCTTTTCAATAAATTCTATATAGTCACGCCAAAGAAATGGACCAGGAACACCATGGCATACAATATCTACGAGTATCAAATTTTCTCTTAGTTTTTTTCCAATATAACTGTTTAGCCCTGAGGTCTGGCAAGGTGTACCAGAAAAGAGGACTGTCAGCCCATTCTTCAGGTCTTGCTTGACTTGGCGGAACACACCAATGAGGTCACTCTGTACATACTTGCTACCACGAAACTCGTCTCGTTCTTCTTTGGTTGTGGCACGTTTATGGGCAACTCGGAAATGGTCTTTGTAGCCTGCACCATACACAACACCTCCTTGTTCAAGGATGTAGTCTGAGATAGCTACAAACGCAGCACCGCTGCGGCTCTTCATTATCTCATCCATATCATTGTGACGGGCTGCATACGCATAAGGTCTTGGAAGGTTCAATGACTTGTCGTAGTTGTCATTGAACGCACACACCTTTTCACATAAACCACAATCTGTGCATTTGGATACATCCACCTTAGGGTAGAGGAAACCTAACGCATCCGGCTCCATTGTGATTGCGTTATGATTGCAGATGCTGGCACATGCCGTGCAGCCGCAACAATCAGCTGGATCTTTTATTTGTATCATATTTTCTTATGTATTATCTGTTTTATTTTTGCTATAACAAATTTTCTCTCATTAGAGCTGCATCCAATATAAAATTCAACGACTATGGTTATAAAAATAGAAATTATACTTAACAAAATAAAATTCAGAAAATCTTCATTTATGTATTCAGCGATTATAATAGGTATTATTGCTGATAATAGGCTAACAATTATCACATTAGAGTATACATTCTTCAAAAAATCAAGTGTTTTAAGTCCAATCATGCCACGTAACATATAGAGTCTAGCGGCAAAACAGAACTGTGAGATAACGATAGCAACAATCAACACCGTTTCCGGGATTGCCCCAAAGCGAAGAAAGAAATATGAAACGGGTAAATTCATCATTTGCAGTCCGCCAACAACCAGTTGATAATTGCGTATCCTACCTGTTGCAAGCATGGCTGTGATAAGTGGATATGAGATAGATTCGCACATACCCAATATCAATACAAATTGTACAAATAAAACAGTGTGTTCTGGTACCTGTCCTAACCACAGCTGAAGAATATAATGAGTATTGACAAGAACAGGAAGTGATAATAGGAGAAGTATATAAAAGGAAAGACGTGCTCCCTGAAACAGCAATGTTATCATATACTTATGGTCACCTGCCGCATACGATTTTGTGATTTGCGGATTCAACGCTGTCATAAAATTTGCGACAAACGAACTTATGGCTGTATTTACTTGAGATGCTATCCCCCGTGCAGCATTCACAACAGGACCACAGAATAGATTTATTACAATATTGCCACCCTGATCTCTTAGTAATGCAGAGGAAGCCCCGATAAAATTCCATCCGGCAAATCCAAACATTTGTTTCAGAAGTTCATGGTCATAAATAAAATGATATGTGCACTCTTCAAATCGTTTTTTGCAGTATATGCCATAGATTATGCGTATGATGATAGATATCGCAGCAAGCATTATTGCATATAGTATTAAGCGGTCTATCGGGAATCTGACTATACAATAAGCTACTGTCAGTTTCCCGACAGCTTCAAATATACTTATGTACGCAAAAGCTGACATTCTTTCATGAGCTATAATGGCTGCATTATAAGGAATGCTTATTAGATTTATAACAAATGTGAGTAGCGATAGTTGATAAACCCAGTTTGCGGCATACATTCTGTTTTCGGGAATAACCATTTTGCTATTCAAGAACCAAAGACCTATTGTTTCTGCAAAAATTAGGACAATTACACACAATCCTATCTGTATTGTAACGGAAGAAGAAAATACTCTAATCAGTTTTTCTTTATCCCCTTTGCCCAATTCAAATGTAATGAAACGGGATATGGCAGCAGACAGTGAGCCTGACAGCATAGAAAACATAGCCACAACACCACCCACGACATTATAGATACCATAATCTTCTACTCCCAATGCTCCCAACACTACACGGCTTGTGTACAAAGACACAGCCATTGTCAAAAGCATTCGAAAATAGAGAAGTAATGTATTCTTCGCTATGCGCTTGTTATTTGAAGATGCTTGGTCTGACATATAAATATATACATTGGTACGCGTCCAATTTTAACTTCGTTGACCGTTGGTTGACGTTCCCCCTTTTTTCATGGGAAACATGTAAACGTCCAATTTTGCTTTTCCATTCGGCCAGCGACCGTTGGTTGATTTTATCTTATTTTGTCACGACTCGGTATAGATTAAACAAGCTTATCTTTGCTCTCGCTGCTCCAAAAGTTAACTTTGTTTTCATCCTCCTTGCAAGGCATATCTCAAACAAGTTTGATACTCTGCTCTTGCTTCGTTCTTTTAGACGTCTCCCCCATTTTTTAAGGAAAACGTCTAAAAGAACATTAAAATTAGCTTTGCTGATTATAGCTTGTCATGGCATAGCTAAAGCAAGCTTTGTTATGCTCATCTGATTTTATCGAATTACATCTTGGGGAGAACCATCCACTTTTACCTCTACTATTCTCTTGCGAGTGTCCCTGTACCATCTCTCAAATAGATTGTATGCTACATTGTTCTTGCTTATCGAAAATTTTCTTGTACATTTTGCTAACTGTTTTGGTTTAACGGTTGCAAAACTTTTGCCAATGAGAGCAGAGTCAAATGTTTGAACTTTGCCGAATGCAGCGAAAGTTTATTAAAATGTACACATTATATTTGAATTGGACAATAACGTCAGCCAACGGTCACAGACCGAAAGGAAAAGTAAAATTGGACGCTTACGCAATATAGTTTCACTATATACTTTATTCTTAGTCTCCCGTACAGAATCTACGAGTATTTGCTTTTTCTCTGGTTCCAAAGTGTCAAACAGATTCAATTTTTCTATGCCTACTTTCTATAGCAACAAAACAAGGCCTTTTCATTGGTTTCTGTATCTATTGTCTCTAGTATATCTTTTAAAAACTGATTCGTATCATCAGTATGCTTGACAATATAGACACACTCATCATAATTAATGTAGGTATGGAAGTACGTCATTCTTCATATCTTCTAATTTCTGAAGCCGACTTCTAGTAGTATCAGACGTTGTATCACTCATGATGTCATTAGAAATCTCTTGGAACATTTGCTTTTCTTCTGGTGACAAATTACTCATAAGAGTTTCTATTGTTTCACCGAGCTTTTTTTTATAATGGGTAAATGCATCCTTACATTTATCGTTTTGGTCTCTTAGCTCCTGCATTTTCTTGTCCAATTCTACAGGATTTAACACTGCTAAAAACTCGTCAGTAACATCTCCCAGCTCTTTGCCTCTGCAAAGACAGCCTTCTCTAGTTTCTTCAGCTCGTCCATGTCAATATCAAAATTCAGTTCCGCTACATATAAAACAGCTTTTGAACAAAACACTCGCAAAGGTTCTTTTCCCCCCAGTTTCTCGTAATCTGACTCATTACAGGACATCATAGCAGTGTAGCGTATTTCATCAGGCTGCCTCACGAAGCAATATTCTGCAGTAACATCAAAATACTTACCATCGGCTGTCATATTCCAGCAATGCCTACAATATCTCATATCCCGTCTATCATCGAGCACAACCAATATAAAGCCCTCTATACAATCATACCCAAGCAAACGGTACACCAGCCTTGCATTTGCGACACATCTATATCCTTTGAATTCAGCCTTATGTTCCTCCAATGTTACTATCTCCTGCGGGGATAACATATCACAGATTTTCGATATTCTAATCTCCTCCATATTTTTCAATGCAGAATCTTTGGTTAAACAATGTTTTGAAATCCATATTTTTTATTTTCTCGCCAAACAACAGGTTTGTCATTTCGTCGAGGATTATATCCGACACGTCAGGACTTCGTTTTTCCTCATTTTCCCGTCATCGCTAATCAGATTCTTTGCCACCATAGTCAAAATACCACTTTTGTATTGAGATATGGAGAATAGGGGCAAGCACTGCAGGTATTGCAACAAGCAATAGTACAACTAGAAAGAGAGTCTTACGATTCATTTTCTTATAGGCTAAAAGCCCAAAAACTTCTTTAACATAGAACCTTTATTATCTCCATGCTCAGACAGAATCTCCTGATAACGAAATATTCTATCTATTTGACGAGAATCAAAACACTGCACTTTTATACTTTGCCTTTCTACGGCAGAACGTTTTTGCGCAGCGGTAGCATTTCTAACAATGGTTACATCACCATCCTTGTGGACGATTTTGAAATCTACTTGTGCCATAATTATTATTGGATTTTAGTCATGAGTGTCCCCTTTTTCCTGAAGTTCAAGTAACTTTAGCATTAGCACATATAGGCCATCAGCAAGTCCCTGTGTCATTGGTACGTCATAATGATCAGCATCGAATGAACCTTTCTCATCACTATCAATACACAAGAACCCACCAAAAGAAACTTCCTTCAAGCTTCCATACTTTGTAGGTAATATAGGAACGACCAATTCACTCTTATAGGGAACGGCCTTCCTTTCTTCATTCTCTGGACTAGTAGTAGCGTAGTTCGGATCTTTCTCCGGATCCACATCATTATTAAGATAAATGTGAGGTTTTCGTGACTCCTTCAGAACAAGTGATAGTATTCTTGAGTAGGCAGTATTTCCAATGATATCATGGTTTGCTGCCTTATATTCATCTGTATCTCGTTCTTTTATATGTTTCTTATCACGAGCTACATTTTTTACTTGAATGGATTTCCATTCACCACTAAAAGAATAATTGGAGACAGGAACCTTTATGGATACACAACAATTGCTTTTAGTCTTTCTATCGAAAATTTTCTTTACCTTATTACAAAATTCCTGCAACGACATAGCTATTCTCTTTTCCGTAATTGTCGGTGCCATTCGTTCAAGTTGATGTATTTCTGAATACGTCTGAGCTAGATCCTTGATAGTTTCTCCCCACATGGATTCTACTCGGTAGGCCTTCCATCTCTTCACGGCATTGCTAATAAAAAACCAAGCGTAGAATAGTATCGCAACTGACAAAAGAGCCCCAATAAAAATCAGGATAGTCTTCCACCATGTGGTTTCAAACTGCTGTTGGATATAACTCAAAAAAGTTACCACAGCAGAGAGCGTAATAAACCACCCCCAATTTTTATTCTGTGAAGCTTGTTTAAAAGACTCTGAGAAGATAGTCATGAGACAATATTATCAGATAAACTTATCACTAGAAATATCTAAGTTTTAATATCAGAACAACCTACACAAAAACTCATCCATTGACAGTTCAGACCATGACAGACTTGTCTGTGGTCTCAATGGGGCAAGTTCCTTCAATCCCTTCAATGGCTTTAGAGACTTCAATCCCTTCAAAGGTGACAAGCCCCTTAGAGGCTTCAGCGGACCACCTGTGGATTGCTCAGAAAAGAGCAGATACTTGCCATAATGGTCAATAATCCACCCCTTATGCATGAAGCCCAAGTGCTTACCATCGTAATTCCACACACTTTCGCAGTCTATATATGCGATAGGATTGCCATCAAAATCATAGATATGACAGTCATCCTCTGTATAACAGAATGGATTTCCATTCTTATCGTAATAAGTAATACTTCTCATAGCTTTGGTTCGTAAGCGTTCAATTTTATTGATTATGGCTCGTCATGGCATAGCTAAAGCAAGCTTTGCTCTGCTCATATGACTTAACGCCATAATTTATTGTGATTATTAATATTTATTTGTCGATTTTGGTATAGATATCAATAAACAGTTTGTATCAAGAACAATATCCAAAGTATCTTTGTTGTTACTGATATTTTGTTCTGATATGCTCATGACGATAAGCCTCCAGCTTTTCCTTGCTTAAAGTACCATTGTCCCAAATAACATCCAGTTCTCTCTGAAGACGTTCGTTGAGAAATTTCACCAGCAATTTCTTCAATTCATATAAATCCTCTTCCTTTCCCAAGCATGACATTACGTTGAGAACTTCCCTTTGAGCCTGATTCAATACCATTGTCTGCATAATATCTCTATTTTTCTATTTGCAAAGATACGATATTTTTTCTTACTACGCAAATATTATCAGAATTTTTTCTTTTTTACACAGTTATTGGCATATATAATCATGGATTATTTCGCTTACTGCATGGTCTTTATCCACGAGGGAAGGGTCTTGTTGTAACGCTTGCAGTACTGCTCGTAAGCGTTCAATTTTGACGTCTCCCTCTTTTTTTGAGGCAAACGTCTAAAAGAACATTAAAACTTGTTTGATTATTAATATTTATTAGTATGAATCTTGGCTGCACTCAATAAAGTTCAAGCAAGCTTGTCCCTATGCTCGTTGGCACGACATTTCTTAGCAATTAAGGCTGTAACTGCTGGGCTTATATGTACGATGAAGGTTACTTATCAAAACCTTCCCTTAAATCACGTCCTATTATGGAGGCAACTGACGAGTGGGATTTCCGATAAATTACATGGAAATAGTATTTCTCATTGATGCCGTTGATTTCAACGACTGACAATTGTACATCGGTTATTCCATGTTGCTGACAATATCTCTGAAACATTTTGTCGAACAGACGACTCCTGTATTCTTGAGGAGGCATCGAATTTTTAGAGGTATGTGGTATTGGATTTATAAAGTCGCAATAATAGCATATAATGGCATTCTCATGCTCTATGAAGAATTCAGCAATTGTATTTTCTATTGCCGACAGAACTTCTTGACCTGTAGCATTGTTTCCTACTAACCGACGAAGCTCAACACCGACAATGTCCACGTCATTCAGCGTATTAATTGCCTCAGATGATAGAACACCATGATCTTCAGACAGTGTGATATGATACACATCGCCTGTTAATGACCTAAAGATACGGACAAAAGATTCCATCAGTGATTTAAAGTTGGACTACTTCCGTATTCTTATACTCACCTAAATCCCAACGTTTCTGGACTTCCTGAAGCCGCTGAGCCTTTTCTACACCAATCTGACGCATACGCTGTAAAACTTTACGCGATGCATTCTTTATGGTTATGTATTCTGTATTTGTCATATCAATATGTTTTTATGGGTGCAAAGTTACTAATTATAATTGGTTTATCCAAATTTTTAGAATAAAAAACATAAACCTGTATTAAAGACAAAGGACACAGGGACAGGTCGTGAACCACCAATACTGACGTATAACCATAACTGTTTTTTTTGAAAACATAAGTTCATCTGATGCCTTAATTTTAAGGTATATCCTATAGTCCCCATCTTAGCAGATTGAATACGAAGCTGAATGTGATGATCCTGCACGGCAACTCAATCGTAATGTGGAAGTGCTGCTCGATTTTTGTCGCATTTGGAGCTATGGTGTTGT
>Ga0129317_1000594_pt1 | contig 35994 bp, 29 predicted proteins | sample Cm1ome_FD_94430 | JGI IMG/M metagenome (GOLD analysis project Ga0129317, IMG submission 94430) | Eastern black-and-white colobus group fecal microbial communities from Wisconsin, USA - Cm1105 metagenome | ecosystem: Host-associated > Mammals > Digestive system > Large intestine > Fecal | place... | reverse complement strand
GATTTGTAGTATACCGAGTTCCCTATAAAAAGAATTATAAAAAAGAAAATCGCTCAAGCCAATGTTTTCATAACGTTTTGTGCCTTGAGCGAAGCGAAAGGAATGGATATAAATATGAAATATTCCAATATAGGCGGGCAGGCTGTCATGGAAGGCGTTATGATGCGCAACGGCGAGAATTACGCAGTAGCCGTCCGCACAGCAGACCAGGAGATTGTGGTCAAGACAGACCAGTACCGCGGTATGATCCCCAGCAAGAAGATACAGAAGCTTCCCATTGTGCGGGGCGTATTTAATTTTGTAGATTCTCTGGTCCTGGGGATGAAGACGCTGATGTTTTCCGCAGACTTTTTTGCAGAGGAGTCGGAGGAGGAATTAAAGGAGCGTCTGGAAAAGGAAGAAAAGAAGGCCCGAAAAAAGGCGGAACGGCTGGAAAAGCAGGGAAAGCCGGAGGAAGCCAGGGCTTTGCTGAAAAAGGCGGAAGAGTCTGCCAGGAAGGAATTGGAGCGGCTGGAGGTTCGCGGAAAGGCAGATACTGCGCTGGAGGACAAAAAAGAGGATAACGGGGTGCTTATGGGCTTTACGGTGGCTTTTTCCATCATCCTTTCCGTTGCCTTGTTTATACTGCTGCCCTATTTCCTTTCCAGGGGACTGCGGCATCTCACTGCCTCGGAGACGCTGATCTCTGTTGCAGAGGCGGTTTTGCGCATGGCTATCTTCATGGGCTATATTCTTTTGATCTCCAGAATGAAGGAGATCCAGCGTACCTTTATGTACCATGGCGCAGAGCATAAGTGTATCAACTGCATCGAGCACGGACTGGAGCTGAACGTGGAAAATGTGCGGAAAAGCTCCAAGGAACATAAGCGCTGCGGAACCAGTTTTCTTCTGATCGTAATGATCGTCAGTGTGATCTTCTTTTTGTTCATCCGGATCGATTCTCCAGTCTGGAGGATCGTGGTGCGTCTCCTTCTGCTTCCTGTGATCGCAGGGGTTTCCTATGAGTTTATCCGTCTGGCAGGCAGATATGACAATAAGCTGGTGAATCTTTTAAGCAAGCCGGGGCTGTGCCTTCAGGCGCTGACCACCAAGGAACCGGATGATGACATGATCGAAGTGGGTATCGCTTCAGTGGAGGCTATCTTTGACTGGAAGAACTATTTAAACGAAAATTTCGGCGCTCACTATGAGCTGGATCACAAAGAAAGCTGATTTTGGATGCAATACAGAAGTTGAGAATGGAGAGCTATGACATACAGGAGTGCGCTGGAATACGGCAGACAGTATCTTGAAGAGAAAGAGATTGCAGATGCATCGGTGGATGCCTGGTATCTGCTGGAATTTAGCTGTGGGCTGGACCGAACCCGGTACCTGCTTCGGATGATGGACCCCATGCCGGAAGAGGAGGCCAGCCGGTATCAGAGATTGCTGGAAAAGAGAGGAAGCCGCATTCCTCTCCAGCATATTACAGGAGTTCAGGAATTCATGGGCTTTCCCTTTCAGGTGAATGAGCAGGTGCTGATACCCAGACAGGAGACAGAGCTTCTGGTGGAAACCGCGTTAAATGAGCTGAAGCCGGGGATGAGGGTACTGGATCTTTGTACTGGATCCGGATGCATTTTGATCAGTCTGCTGAAGCTGTGTCCCGGACTTGCGGGGATCGGGCTGGATATCTCTCCGGAAGCGCTGGAGGTTGCCAGGCAGAATGGAGATGCCCTGGGGGTATCGGCAGAATTTTTGGAGAGCGACCTTTTCCAGTGTTTCCGGCAGAATGAAGAGCGTTGTCAGGAAAAGGGAAAAACATCTGCGGTCAGAACCTTCCCGGAGGGAAAACTTCCGGAGGAGCAAAGATATGATCTCATCGTCTCCAACCCTCCCTACATTGCTGCGGCTGTGATCGGGGAACTGGAGGAGGAGGTGCGGCTTCACGATCCCAGGAAAGCCCTGGACGGCGGGCCGGACGGCCTGTGCTTTTACCGCAGGATTGTGGCAGAATGCCTGGATTATCTGAAGCCTTCCGGATGGCTGATGCTTGAGATCGGCCATGACCAGGGGCAGGCGGTGTCTGCTATGATGGAAAAGGATTTTACGGAAATTAGAGTGATACAGGATCTGGCAGGCCTGGACCGGGTGGTAGCTGGCCGCAGACGGAAAGAATAATGGAGGACAGAAATGTTTGATAAATTGGAGGATCTGCTGATCCATCTGGAAGAAATTTTGAATATGCTCAATGAGCCTTCCATCACCGCCGACCCGGCGCGCTTTCAGAAACTGATGAAGGAGCAGAGCGACCTGCAGCCCATTGCAGATGCGTACCGGGAGTATAAGTCCTGTCAGGAGACGATTGCAGACAGTCTTTCCTTGCTGGAGAGTGAAAATGATGAAGAAATGCGGGAGATGCTGAAGGAAGAGCTAAGCGATGCCAAAAAGCGCAGTGAGGAGCTGGAGCAGGAGCTGAAGGTATTGCTTTTGCCCAAAGATCCCAACGATGATAAGAACGTAATTGTAGAGATCCGTTCCGGAGCAGGAGGAGACGAGGCTGCGTTGTTTGCAGCGGAGCTCTACCGTATGTATGTCCACTATGCAGAGAGCCAGAGATGGCGGGTGGAGACTATGGATGTGGAAGAGATCGGCATCGGCGGCATGAAATATGTGAGTTTTATGATCACAGGATCGGGAGCATACTCCAAGCTGAAATATGAATCCGGAGTTCATCGGGTACAGCGTGTGCCGGAGACAGAGTCCGGAGGAAGAATTCATACTTCCACAGCCACGGTGGCCGTGATGCCGGAGGTGGAGGATGTGGATGTGGTGATTGATGATAAAGATATCCGTATCGATGTGATGCGTGCTTCCGGAAACGGAGGACAGTGCGTCAATACCACAGATTCCGCAGTGCGTCTTACTCATTATCCCACAGGAATCGTGGTGTACAGCCAGACAGAGAAATCCCAGCTTCAGAACAAAGCAAAAGCCTTTGCCCTGCTGAGAGCCAAACTGTATGATATTGAGCAGCAGAAGGCTCACGATGCAGAGGCGGAGCTGCGGCGAAGTCAGATTGGAACGGGAGACCGTTCGGAGAAGATCCGCACCTACAATTTCCCTCAGGGACGGGTGACAGATCACCGGATCAACCTGACCTTATATCGGCTGGACAAGATTTTGAACGGTGATATTCAGGAGATCATCGACAGTTGTATTGCAGCCGATCAGGCTGCCAAGCTGGCGAAGATGAATGAAAATGAAAACTAGCAGTGAAAATGCTGAGTGAAAAATGAAATAAGGAGGATATTATGGGAAAATATTTTGGTACTGACGGCTTCCGGGGTGAAGCAAACATGAATCTGACAGTAGAGCATGCCTATAAGGTGGGACGTTTTCTGGGATGGTATTACGGCCAAACCCACAAGGCGCGGATCGTCATTGGAAAAGATACTAGAAGATCCAGCTATATGTTTGAGGATGCATTGTCAGCAGGGCTGACTGCCTCCGGTGCAGACGCCTACCTGCTTCATGTAACTACCACGCCAAGCGTGGCATACGCAGTACGTCTGGATGAGTTTGACTGCGGGATTATGATCAGTGCCAGCCATAATCCTTACTATGACAATGGGATCAAGGTGATCAGCGGTACCGGACAGAAGATCGATGCGGCTATCGAGGAGAAGATCGAGTCCTATATTGATGGTACCTTTGGGGAGCTTCCTCTGGCAACCAGAGATCAGATCGGACGCACCACAGACTATGTGGCAGGAAGAAACCGATATATCGGATATCTGATCTCCCTCGCTACCCGTTCCTTTAAAAATTACAGGATCGGACTGGACTGTTCCAACGGAAGCTCTTCCGCTATCGCAAAGAGCGTGTTTGACGCGCTGGGAGCCAAGACTTATGTGATCAACAATGAGCCGGATGGGACTAACATCAACAGAGACTGCGGTTCCACCCACATTGACAAGCTGCAGCGGTTTGTGACAGAAAAAGGGCTGGACATGGGTTTTGCCTATGACGGAGATGCGGACCGGTGTATTGCTGTGGATGAAAACGGAAAGGTGGTAGACGGAGACCTGATCCTTTATATCTGCGGAAAGTACCTGAAGGAAGAGGGAAAGCTGAAAAACAATACCATTGTCACCACCATCATGTCCAACCTGGGACTGTACAAGGCTCTGGACAAGATTGGCATCAAATATGAGAAAACTGCGGTGGGCGATAAGTATGTGTATGAAAATATGCTGGCAAACGGCAACTGTCTGGGAGGAGAACAGTCCGGACACATTATTTTCAGCAAGCACGCCACCACAGGAGACGGGATCCTTACATCCCTGATGATCATGGAGGCGGTGATCAACAAAAAATCCACTCTGGGCACGTTGGCCTCTGAAGTGAAGATCTATCCCCAGCTTCTGAAAAATGTGAAGGTGGCGGATAAGAAGGAAGCCAGGGAGAATCCGGCAGTGGTGGAAGCTATTGAAAAGGCTGCTTCAGAGCTTGGAAATGACGGAAGAATTTTGGTGCGGGAGAGCGGCACAGAGCCGGTAATCCGGGTGATGGTGGAGGCAGAGAGCGATGAACTCTGTGCCAAATATGTGTACGATGTGATCGCAGTGATGAGGCAGCAGAATCTGATTGCAGAGTGATAAAATGGAACATAAGTGGAAAAAATTAATTTCATATTATAAACCATACAAAGGTTTGTTCTTTGCGGATCTGCTGTTTGCAATAACGGGAGCCGGCATTACGCTGGTGATCCCGTTGATTGTGCGCTACATTACCAATGAGGTGGTGTATCTTCCCGGGAACGAACCTTTCCGCATGATTGTGAGGCTGGGGATTTTGATGATCGCCCTGGCGCTGATGGAGTGTTTCTGCAACTTTTTTATCACCTATTACGGACACATGATGGGTGCGAAGATGGAACATGATATGCGTCGGGATGTGTTCTCCCACTATCAGAAGCTTTCTTTTCATTTTTATGATAACCAGAAGGTGGGGCAGCTGTTGTCCAGGGTGACCACAGATCTGTTTGATATCAGCGAGCTGCTTCATCACGGGCCGGAGGATCTGGTGATTTCCGTGATCAAGCTGGTAGGTTCCTTTGTGATCCTGGTGAGGATCAACGGGCCCCTGACACTGATTACCTTTGGGTTTATGCCCATTATGCTGGCTTACGCCCTGTTTTTCAATACCAGGCTGCGCAGAGCCTACCGGGCCAACAAGGCCAGGATCGCAGATGTAAATGCTCAGATCGAGGATACTTTAAGCGGTATCCGTACAGTAAAATCCTTTGGAAATGAAGAAAAGGAGATGGAAAAGTTTGACAGGGGCAATCAGCTCTTTGTAGAGAGCAAGCGGAAGAGCTACTGGTATATGTCCTGGTTTCATTCCATTCTCTCGGCCATGACCACTATGGTGACCATTGTGGTGCTGGTAGCAGGGGCTTACTTTATTGTATCAGACTGGGTGGAAGTTACGGATCTGGTGACCTACCTGCTTTATATCAACAACTTTACAGAGCCGGTAAAGAAACTCATGAATTTTATGGAGCAGTTTCAGAACGGTTGGAGCGGTTATATCCGTTTTCTGGAGGTTTTGGATATTGAGCCGGATATTGCAGATGATCCCGATGCAGTGGAGTTAAGGGATGTAAAGGGAGAGGTACGGTTTGAAAATGTATCTTTCCGATATGAGGATAATCTGGAGAAGGTTTTGAATCATGTGGATCTTACCGTGAAAGCAGGAGAGTATCTGGCTATTGTAGGCAATTCCGGCGGAGGAAAGACCACCCTCTGCAGCCTGATCCCCCGCTTTTATGATGTGGAGGAGGGGAGGATCCTCATCGACGGAACGGATATCCGGAAGGTGCGTCAGGCAAGCCTGAGAAGCCAGATCGGAATTGTTCAGCAGGATGTGTACCTGTTCATGGAAAATGTGATGGAAAATATCCGGTACGGAAGGCCGGAAGCGACGGATGAAGAGGTGGTGGCAGCGGCCAAAATGGCCAATGCCCATGAGTTTATCATGCAGCTTCCCCAGGGCTATGAAACTGATATCGGGCAGAGAGGTGTGAAACTGTCAGGAGGTCAGAAGCAGAGAATTTCCATTGCCAGAGTTTTTTTGAAAAATCCGGCGATCCTGATCTTTGATGAAGCGACCTCAGCCCTGGATAATGAGAGCGAGAAGATCGTGCAGCAGTCTATGGAGACACTGGCAAAGGGGCGCACTACTTTTGTGATCGCTCATCGACTTACCACTATTCAGAACGCTCAGCGGATCCTGGTGCTCACTGAGCATGGGATCGAGGAGGAAGGAACCCATGAGGAGCTTCTGGCAAAGAATGGAGCGTACGCTCGCCTGTATCATTCCTAGCAGGCTGTTTAGGGAAAAATCCTGAAAGTGACAGGCTGACAGCGTGTTTTGCACCGGATAGCTAAGAAAATAGGAGGAACTATGGAACTGGAGTTTAGAAAACCCACTCTGGAGGATAAGGAACGGATCGATTATTATTACCGTCAGGCAAACTCCAGAAGCTGTGAAGATACCTTTGCGAATCTATATCTGTGGAATCGGATGTATCCCACAGAATTTGCCATTGTAAAAGATATGATGGTATTAAAGTCTGCAGGAAAGGATTTCTTTTTCCGCTTTCCCAAAGGCTCTCTGGAGCATGTAAAGGAAGTGGTGGAGATCATGGCAGATTATGCAAGAGAACAGAACTGCCCGTTTAAAATGGGAGTGGTGACGCCCGCCCAGTTTGAGACGCTGGAGGAACTGTTTCCCGGAAGATTTCAGGTGACGTATAACCGGGATGATGCAGATTACGTTTATGAGCGAGAAAAGCTTGCAAATTTGTCAGGGAAAAAGTATCATGGAAAGAAAAATCATGTGAATAAATTTCTCAGAATGTATCCGGACTGGAAATTTGAGCCCATTACGGATGAAAATGTGGAAGAGTGCTTCCAGATGGCGTTGATCTGGAGGAATGAGAACGGCTGTGACGAGGAGGGGGGAAAACTGGCAGAAATGTGCGTGACCCTGAATTCTCTGCGGCTGATGAAGGAGCTGAAGCTTACCGGAGCCTGTCTGCGGGTGGACGGAAGAGTGGTGGCTTTTACGGTGGGAGAGCCTCTTTGTGATGATACCTATGTGGTGCATATTGAAAAAGCGCTCACCCAGATCGAGGGGGGCTTATCCCATGATCAATCAGCAGTTTGTGAAAATGGCAATGGAGGATTTCCTCTATGTAAACCGGGAAGAGGATACGGGAGATGAAGGACTTCGCCAGGCGAAGCTGTCTTACCGTCCTGCCTTTCTGGTAGAGAAAGGGATTGTAACCGAGCGTCAGGAGATGGAAGGGCAGAAATAACCGGCTGATAAGCGGCTGGAAACCGTCGGATTTGGGGATGTCTATGATTGGGAAAAAAGGAGGACACAGCAATGATTGCAGAGAAGATGAAAGGTTTTGTGAAAAACAGTTCCGCCATTCGGGCTATGTTTGAAGAAGGCAAGAAGCTGGCGGAGCAGTATGGGGCTGAGAATGTGTATGACTTCAGCCTGGGAAATCCGAATGTACCGGCGCCGGAGGCGGTGGAACAGGCCATCTGTGAGATTCTGAAAGAAAAAAATCCGGTGGAAATTCACGGATATATGAATAATTCCGGCTATGAGAGCGTGCGCAGTGCCATTGCAGACTCGTTAAACCGGCGGTTTGGAGTAAATTTCAGTGAGAAAAATATTGTGATGACCGTTGGGGCTGCAGGAGGTCTGAATGTGATCTTAAAGACACTGTTGAACTCGGGAGATGAGGTCATTACTTTTGCTCCCTTTTTTGGAGAGTACCGCTCCTATGTGGGAAATTATGACGGTATTTTGAAGGTAGTTCCTGCCAACACAGAGACTTTTCAGCCGGATCTTGCCACCTTCGGGACTATGATCACTGAAAAGACAAAGGCAGTGATCATCAATTCTCCCAACAATCCCACCGGTGTGATCTATTCTGAGGAGACCATCCAGGAGCTGGCAAAGATTCTGCGGGAAAAGGAGCAGGAGCTGGGAAACAGCATTTATCTTATCTCCGATGAGCCTTACCGGGAGCTGGCTTATGACGGTGCTTTTGTGCCCTACCTGACCAAATATTATCACAATACGGTTGTGGGGTATTCCTACAGCAAATCTCTTTCTCTCCCCGGAGAGCGGATCGGCTATCTGGTTCTTCCTCAGGAGCTGGATGATGCGGAGGATATCCAGTCCGCTGCCAATGTGGCAAACCGGATTCTGGGATTTGTGAATGCGCCATCCCTGATGCAGCTGGCAGTGTCCCGCTGTCTGGAGGAAAAGACAGACGTGGCCTATTATGACCGGAACCGGAAGGCCCTGTGTGAGGGACTGAAAAAGTGCGGTTTTTCTTTTGTGCAGCCGGAGGGGGCCTTTTATCTGTTTATGAGATCCCCGGAGGAGGATGAGGTGAGCTTTTGCAATCGGGCAAAGAAACACCGGATCCTTATGGTGCCGGGAAGCTCCTTTGCCTGCCCGGGGTATGTCAGGGTGGCCTACTGCGTAGCCTATGAGACCATTCAAAATGCTATGCCGGGCTTTGAGGCTCTGGCGCGGGAGTACGGCTTATGAGAGCCTGGGAGAAAAATGTCCGGAAAACGATCCCCTATGTGCCGGGAGAGCAGCCCAGGGATCGGGATATGATCAAGCTCAATACCAATGAAAATCCCTATCCCCCATCTCCAAAAGCGCAGAGGGCGCTGCGGGAGCTGGAGCTGGGAGCACTTCGGAAATATCCGGATCCCACCGCCGGAGCGCTGGTGTCTGCCATCGCCAGGCGGTATGAGGTGAAAGAGAGCCAGGTGTTTGTAGGAGTAGGGTCTGACGATGTGCTGGCTATGTGCTTTCTGACTTTTTTTAATGGGGAAAAGCCAATTTTATTTCCGGATATTACCTATTCTTTTTACGATGTGTGGGCAGAGGTGTTTCGTATCCCCTTTGAGTGTCAGCCTCTGGATGAAAATTTTCGGGTCGTGCCTGATGATTACCGAAAGGAGAACGGAGGAGTGATCTTTCCCAATCCCAATGCACCTACAGGGGAACTGCTTCCTCTGGAGGCGGTGGAGGAGATCATAGCAGCCAATCAGGATGTAATAGTCATCGTTGATGAGGCGTATATTGATTTCGGCGGGAGATCGGTCTTGCCTTTCATTGAAAAATATGATAATCTGCTGGTGGTTCAGACCTTTTCCAAATCCCGTTCCATGGCAGGGATGCGGATCGGTTATGCCTTTGGCGATGAAAAACTGATTCGTTACTTAAATGATGTGAAGTATTCCTTTAATTCTTATACCATGAATCTGCCGGCCCTGGCAGCGGGTGCAGCTGCAGTGGAGGATGAGGCCTATTTTCAGGATACGGTAAAGAAGATCATTGCCACAAGGGAACGGACCAAGGAGGGCCTAAGAGAGCTGGGCTTTACCTTTGGGGATTCCAGGGCGAATTTTATTTTTGCTTCCCATCCGGAGTGTGATGCCAGGGAACTGTTTAAGGCGTTGAAAAGGGAAAAGATCTATGTGCGGTATTTTGATAAGCCCAGGATTGATCAGTATCTGAGGATTTCCATTGGTACCGATGAAGAGATGGACCGGCTGCTGGAGTTCCTGAGAAGATATTTGGAGACAGAGATGAAAGAACCAAGGACAGAGGAAAACTGATATCCGGCAGTCTAATTTTTGAGGCTTCGGCGCTGGGGCGGAAGCCTCAGAGGCAAGTGTACAGTGTTATGGTTAGAAGGAGGAATGTATGACAAACGCATTAGCGCAGTGGTTTGCGGACAATCTGGGGGGAACGATCAGCCCGGAACTGATTATTTTTCTGGTATCTATGATACCGATACTGGAGTTAAGGGGAGGACTTTTGGTGGCTTCTCTGCTTCATGTGGAGATGTGGCGGGCAATTCCCATCTGCATCATTGCCAACGCCATTCCGGTACCCTTTATTCTGCTGCTGATCACCAAGATTTTTGGGGTGATGAAGAAAACGAAAACCTTCCGGGGAATGGTGGAATGGCTGGAAAATAAGGCTATGGGAAAAAGTGATAAAATAGAAAAGTACGAATTCTGGGGATTGATGACCTTTGTGGGCATACCGCTGCCGGGCACAGGAGCGTGGACCGGATCTCTGATCGCAGCGCTGCTGGGCCTGAAGATGAAAAAAGCGGTTCCTGCCATTGCATTGGGCTTGATCATGGCTACTGTGATCATGTGCGTGGTTTCCTACGGAATTTTAGGGCAGGTGTGGTAAATGGCAATGTATGAGAGCTTTGCCAGGGTCTATGATACCTTCATGGACAATGTGCCCTATGAGGAATGGAGCCTTTATATCCGCAGGCTTTTGGCGGAAGAGGGGATCCGGGACGGGCTGGTGCTGGAGCTGGGCTGCGGCACAGGATCTATGACTGAGCTTCTTGCCAGAGCAGGCTATGATATGATCGGAGTAGATAATTCAGAGGATATGCTGGAGATCGCCCAGGAGAAGAGAGTGGAATCCGGGGCAGATATTTTGTATCTGCTTCAGGATATGCGGGAGTTTGAACTTTACGGCACAGTCCGGGCGGTGGTAAGCGTCTGCGATTCTATGAATTATATTACAGAGGAGGAGGATCTGCTGCAGGTGTTCCGGCTTGTGAACAATTACCTGGATCCCGGAGGGATTTTCCTTTTTGATCTGAATACGGTGTATAAATATCAGGAACTTCTGGGAGACAATACCTTTGCAGAAAACCGGGAAGAGTGCAGCTTTATCTGGGAAAATACCTACTTTGAGGAGGAAGGGATCAATGAGTATGATCTGACCTTGTTTTTAAAGGAAGAGGAGAGCCGCTACCGGAAATATGAGGAGACCCATTACCAGAGGGCTTATGAGCTGAATCGTATTGAGGAGCTGCTGGATAGGGCAGGCATGAAGCTGGAGGCAGTGTATGAAGCCTTTACCCGGAATGTGCCGGGGCCGGAGAGCGAGCGGGTTTATTTTGTTGCGCGCGAGCAGGGAAAATAGTTTTTCTTGACAAAATCCAGATTTATAGATATAATTTTTACCAGAGGGGCGTTCTTAGGATAAAAGAATGCCCATTTTTTATTTGAAAGGAAATTCCTGTCAAATAAAAAAGTACTCCGTGCAGGATCGCACTGGGGCGCAGCGGAATTTTGCTGCAAATGCGGCCCAACCCAGGCGGAGCATTCTTCGCTGCAGGATTTTTTGTTCTGTTCTATTATGGGAAATTACTTCCTGTGATACAAAAAGGGTTTTTGCGAAATAAAATATCAGGGGGGAAGCTATGAAATTTACCAAGATGCAGGGCATCGGAAATGATTATGTGTATGTGAATTGCTTTACGGAAACTGTGGAGGATCCGGCTAAGACCGCCCGGTTTGTCAGTGACCGCCATTTCGGTATCGGATCAGACGGACTGATTTTGATCAAGCCTTCTGAGACTGCTGATTTTGAGATGGATATGTATAATGCAGACGGCTCCAGGGCAGGCATGTGCGGCAACGGGATTCGCTGCGTAGCCAAATATGTATACGATTACGGTCTTACAGACAAAACCAGTATCACCATCAGTACCGGCAGCGGAGTAAAGCAGCTGGAGCTGGAGGTGGAGAAGGGAAAAGTGTCCAGCGTCAAAGTGGACATGGGGGCGCCTGTTCTGGAGGCGGCAAGGATTCCTGCGGATTTTGGGAAGAGCCCGGTGGTGGATACGCCCATCACAGTGCAGGGAAAGACTTATCAGGCTACCTGTGTCTCCATGGGAAACCCTCACTGCATCGTTCCGGTGGAGGATGTAGATGGGCTGGAGATAGAAAAGATCGGACCGGATTTTGAGCATCATGTGTGTTTCCCGGAGCGGGTGAACACGGAGTTTATCCGGGTGCTGGATGAGAATACGGTTCAGATGCGGGTTTGGGAGCGGGGAGCCGGAGAGACCTGGGCCTGCGGTACCGGAGCCTGCGCAGTGGCGGTGGCCTGTGTATTAAATGGCTGGACAAAGGAGAAGGTGCTGGTTAAGCTTCGGGGAGGAGATCTGCGGATCCACTGGGATCGGGAAACAGACCGGGTTTATATGACAGGACCGGCGGCGGTGGTATTTGACGGTGAGATCACACTGCCGGAATAATCAAAGATAAGGAAATTCAAGATTCATAGAGGCAGGCTATAACAACAATCAGGAAGGGAGAACAAGTATGTTCAAGATCAATGAAAATTATTTAAAGCTACAGGGAAGCTATCTGTTTTCCACCATTGCAAAGAAGGTGGCAGCTTATCAGGGGGAAAATCCGGAGAAGTCCATTATCCGTCTGGGTATCGGCGATGTGACCCAGCCTCTGGCGCCGGCTATTATTGAGGCTCTTCACAAAGCAGTGGATGAGATGGGAAGAGCGGAGACTTTCCATGGCTATGCCCCGGATCTGGGATATGAATTTTTGCGCAGTACGATTGCCAAAAATGATTTCCAGGACAGAGGCTGCGACATTCAGGCAGATGAGATCTTTATTTCTGATGGCGCCAAATGTGATTCCGGAAACATTCAGGAGATTTTCGGGCCGGACAATCGCATTGCAGTGTGTGACCCGGTGTATCCTGTGTATGTGGACACCAATGTGATGGCAGGAAGAACGGGAACTTATGATCCCAAGACCGAGATGTGGAGCGATGTCATTTACATGCCCTGTACTGCAGACAACAATTTTGCTCCGGAGCTTCCCAAGGAGACCCCGGATCTGATCTATCTGTGTTTCCCCAACAACCCCACTGGTGCGGCCATTACAAAGGATGAGCTTCAGGTGTGGGTGGATTATGCCAATAAGGTAGGGGCTGTGATCATTTACGATGCAGCCTATGAGGCTTATATCTGTGAGGAGAATATTCCCCATTCCATTTTTGAGTGTGAGGGTGCAAGAACCTGTGCCATTGAGTTAAGATCGTTTTCTAAAAATGCAGGGTTTACCGGAACCCGTCTGGGCTTTACTGTGATTCCCAAAGATCTGAAGGCAGGAGAGGTGATGCTTCACTCCCTGTGGGCAAGACGTCACGGAACCAAATACAATGGTGCACCCTACATTCAGCAGAAAGCAGGAGAGGCAGTTTACTCCGAAGCTGGAAAAGCGCAGGTAAGGCAGCAGGTAGCGTATTACATGAACAATGCCCGGACGATCGTGCAGGGACTGAAAGCGGCCGGCTATACGGTTTCCGGCGGCGTAAACTCTCCCTATGTTTGGCTGAAGACGCCGGACAAGATGAATTCCTGGGAATTTTTTGATTATCTTCTGGAGCATGCCAATGTGGTGGGCACTCCGGGATCAGGCTTTGGCCCCAGTGGAGAAGGATATTTCCGCCTTACCGGTTTCGGTACTTATGAAAATACAGTTGCAGCTGTGGAGCGGATCAGAAAGCTGTAACTATTAAAAAGAGAAGAGAAAGAGGGAAACAGTACGGAGGGTGATTATGAGTAAATCAGAAGGTGGCTGCAGAAAGAAATTTCTGGCATTGGCAGTGCTGCTGCTGTTTTTGCTGCTTCCAGGGACCTTATCCCAGGGGGCAACAGCCAACGAGACGACAGTTTTTAACTACCTGACAGATAAGATGGACTTAAATCCTGCTGCTGCCTGCGGTATTATGAGCAACATTAAAAACGAATCCGGCTTCATTGCAGATATTTACGGACCCGGCGGTTCCTATGGAATTTGCCAGTGGCTGGGGGTGAGGCGGAGCCGGTTGTTTTCCTGGTGCGCCAGCCATGGCTACAGTGCAGCTTCTCTGAATGGACAGCTGGCATTTTTGGATTATGAGCTGAAAGCTTATTTTCCCTCTGTCTACAACTATATGAAATCAGTAAGCAACACTGCTTCCGGCGCCTATAATGCAGGCTATTACTGGTGTTATAATTTTGAACGTCCGGCCAATACCCACAGTACTTCTGTGTATCGGGGGAATGTGGCAAAGAATACATACTGGCCTTCTATGGGAGCTTCCAAGACATATCTGACGGTTGACCAGGAGGAAGAACAGGGACTGAAGCTTACCTGGAATGGAAACAGTAAGTATGGATATGCAGTGCGCCGCAGCACCAGCTCCCAAACCGGTTTTAAGACGATCGCCAAAATTACGGCAGGTGCAAAGCGTCGGTATCAGGATCGTACGGCAGTGGTGGGGAAGACCTACTATTATTACATACAGCCTCTGAATGCCAAGGGAAAACCGGACAAAAAGTCCAACATCGTATCCGGGAAAAGGATGCCCTCTCTGGGAGATGAAGACTGCAGGATCACCATTTCAGGGAAGTCCTGTATCTATAACGGGAAACAGCAGAAGCCCGAGGTGACGGTTAAATATAAGAATAAAACGTTAAAGCCGAACACCCATTATCAGGTGGTTTACAAAAATAATGTAAACGCAGGGACGGCTCAGGTGCAGATCACCGGAAAAGGAATGTACACCGGAACAAAAAAGCTGACCTTTAAGATCAGCAAAGCTGCCCAGAAGATCCGGGCATCCTCCATAAAGACGGTGCGCTATACTCCGGCCAAAGCCCTGAAGGTGTCAGCCAGCGGCAAGGGAAAACTCATCTATCTGGTGGAAAATCCCAAGGTGGCAGGGGTGAAGGGTGGAAAACTTTATCTGCGGAGCCCGGGAATTACCAAAATTACTATTCAGGCTGGAGCTACGAAAAACTATAAGGCAGCTTCCAAGACCATTAAGGTCACCATCGCGCCGGCCAGGCCTACGGTGACAGGGATCACCAATCCAAGCAAAGGCAATGTGGTGCTGCGCTGGAAAAAAGAGACAAAGCTGAAAGGATTTGAGATCCAGTATTCTGTGAACAGAAAATTTTCCAGCGGGGCGAAAAAGGTTTCCATACCATCCGGCAATGCGTCCGCTCTGCGGATCAAGCAGTTGAAGAAAGGAAAAACCTACTATTTCCGGATGAGGAGTTACTGTATGGCAGAGGAGAAAAAGCTTTACAGCAGCTGGAGCAGCGTAAGGAGCATGAAGGTCAAAAAATAAGGGGTTGGACAGATACATGAGGTTTAAAAAAATAAAGAGAGCAGGGATCTTTACCGGGCTTTTGGGGAGTGCCTTCCTGTTGGCAGGCTGCAGCAGAAGCACCATCAATTATCAGATTGCAGAGAGTATCGGAACCCTGGGAAAATATGAGAACAATGAGCCGGTGGAGACGCCTCAGATGAAGGTGGAGCGGGAGCAGAAAGAGGCAGAGGAGGCCAAAGCCCAGGCTCTTCAGGAGAAGCTGGATCAGGCGGAGCAGCTGGCCAAGGGATACTGGTATGAGGAGGCTCTGGGGATCCTGGAGGGGATTTCCGGGGAGGAGGCAGAGGATGAGCGTGTAACTGCTGCCCTTGCTGCCTGCCGGGAAGGACAGGAGAATATGACTGTTTTTGAGGGAGATATTCCTCATCTTTGTTTTCCCGGACTGATCGAGGATACCATGCGGGCCTTTGACGGGGATGATATGTCTTATACTTATTCCGGGGCAATGGTGACTACCAGCGAATTTAAGAAGATCCTGGAGAGTCTCTATGAGGATGGCTATATTTTGATTGATATTCATCAGATCGCAGGGTTGGAGACAGATTCTGCCCGGGCAGTTACCACCATGGAGACAAAGGAGCTGCGGCTGCCAAAGGGAAAGAAGCCATTGATCCTCTCCCAGGATAATTTGAATTACGGAGGCATTAAAAACGGAGACGGAATTGCTACCAAACTGATCCTGGACGAGGAGGGGCAGGTGAAAGCCCTTTATACAGATGAGGGAGGTCATGATCTGGCGGGAGACTATGATCTTGTTCCCATTGTGGATGCTTTTGTGGAGGAGCACCCGGATTTTTCCTTCCAGGGAGCAAAAGGCATTGTTTCTGTGTCCGGTTCCAACGGAGTCTTTGGCTACCCGGTGGCGGACACGGCCATGGCAGACTACGAGGAAAACCGTACCACAGTCAAAACCATTGCGGATATTATGAAGGAAAATGGCTGGAGCATCGCCTGCGCCGGTTATTCCCACTCTAAGATGGACGGATCCAGCATGAGCCTGGAGGCTTTCCAGGAGGAGATTGACAGCTGGATGGAGGAGGTTGCGCCTCTGGTGGGCAAGGCGGATATCATGTTTATGCCCTATGGGGCATTTCCGGAGGAACCCAGCGATCAGCTGGATTATCTGCTGGAGGAAGGTCTGGTGTACCTTTGCAGCCTCTGGGGGAATCAGGATTACCGGGAGGTACGGGAAGGGTATCTTTACCAGACCCGGAGGTTTGTGGACGGCTATACCCTGTTAAATGCTCCGGATTATTTTAATGGGTTCTTTAATGTGGCAGGAATTCTGGATGAGAACCGGTAGAAAATAGTTCTTTACAAACAAGGATAAGTAGGATATACTTGATTTCAGCATTTAGTGCTGGAATCAAGTATATTTTTATTTTTATACAAGATATAGTAGTTGTAAGAGCGTTTGGAGGAAGTTTTATGTATGTGATCAAAAAAGACGGAACCAGGGAAGAGTTTAACGTCCAGAAAATCATTGTAGCTGTCAATAAATCTGCGGGCCGTATTTTATATGAGTTTAAACCGGAGGAGCTGGAATTTATCTGCAATTTTGCCAAAGAGAAGGCAGAGTCCATGGGAAAACCGGGAATTACCATCCAGGAGATGCACAACATTGTGGAGGGGGCGCTGGAGGCTGTGAATCCGGCTGTTGCCAAGAGCTATCGGGATTACCGGAACTATAAGCTGGATTTTATCCACATGATGGATGAAGTGTATACAAAGAGTCAGTCTATCCGTTACATAGGCGATAAGAGCAATGCCAACACAGACAGCGCTCTGGTGGCTACCAAGAGAAGCCTGATCTTTAATGAACTGAATAAGGAGCTGTACCGGAAATTTTTCATGAACCGGGATGAGCTTCAGGCCTGCAAGGATGGTTATATTTATATTCATGACCAGTCTGCCAGATTGGATACCATGAACTGCTGCCTCTTTGATGTGGCCTCGGTACTCCGGGGCGGTTTTGAGATGGGAAATGTGTGGTATAATGAGCCGAAAACTCTGGATACTGCTTTTGATGTGATGGGGGATATTATCCTGAGCACAGCGGCTCAGCAGTACGGCGGCTTTACGGTGCCGGAGGTAGATAAGATCCTGGGGGTATATGCGGAGAAGAGCTATGAAAAGTATCTGAAGGAATTTAAAAAATATGTAGATCCCTCCTGGCCCGGGATTGAGGAGCAGGCGGTGCGCTATGCGGAGGATAAGGTGCAGCGGGAGTGCGACCAGGGATGGCAGGGGATTGAGTACAAGCTGAATACGGTAGGTTCCTCCAGAGGAGACTATCCCTTTGTGACTGTGACTCTGGGACTTGGCACCACCAAGTTTGAGAAACTGATCTCCACCTCTCTGCTGCGGGTTCACAGAGAGGGACAGGGAAAGCCGGGCAATAAGAAACCGGTACTGTTTCCCAAGATCGTGTTCTTATATGATGAGAATCTTCACGGGCCGGGAAAATCCTGTGAGGATGTGTTTGAGGCAGGTATCGAGTGTTCCTCCAAGACCATGTATCCGGACTGGCTGTCCATGACCGGAGAGGGCTACATTTCCAGCATGTACAAAAAATACGGCAAGGTGATCAGTCCCATGGGCTGCCGGGCATTCCTGAGCCCCTGGTATGAGCGGGGAGGGATGAATCCTGCGGATGAGAAGGATGTTCCGGTGTTTGTGGGAAGATTTAATATTGGTGCTGTGAGCCTTCATTTGCCTATGATCCTGGCAAAGTCCCGGGCAGAGAGCACAGATTTTTATGAGGTGCTGGACTATTATCTGGAGATGATCCGCAGACTTCATATCCGGACGTATGATTATCTGGGAGAGATGCGGGCTTCTACCAATCCTCTGGCTTACTGTGAAGGCGGTTTCTACGGAGGTCATTTAAGACCCAAGGACAAGATCAAGCCTCTCTTGAAAGCAGCCACCGCTTCCTTTGGAATTACAGCTCTCAATGAGCTGCAGGAGCTTTACAACGGAAAATCCATTGCGGAGGATGGCGCCTTTGCCCTGGAGGTATTGGAGTATATCAATAAAAAGATCGCTAAATTCAAGGAGGAGGATGGCAATCTCTATGCCATCTACGGAACACCGGCGGAGAGCCTCTGCGGCCTGCAGGTAGAGCAGTTCCGCAAGCAGTACGGTTTGGTGGAAAATGTTTCAGACCGCCCCTATGTGAGCAACAGCTTCCACTGCCATGTGACAGAGGATATTACGCCCATTGAGAAGCAGGATCTGGAGGGGCGGTTCTGGGAGCTTTGCAATGGCGGAAAGATCCAGTATGTGCGCTATCCTATTGATTACAATATTGAGGCCATCAAGAGCCTGATCCGAAGAGCTATGGCGCTTGGATATTATGAAGGCGTCAATCTGTCCCTGGCCTACTGTGATGACTGCGGCCATCAGGAGCTGGAGATGGATGTGTGCCCCGTGTGCGGTTCCAGGAATCTTACCAAGATTGATCGGATGAACGGTTATCTGTCCTACAGCCGGGTGCATGGAGATACCCGTCTCAATGAGGCAAAGATGGCGGAGATCGCAGAGCGGAAGAGCATGTAACCATAAGGTGAAAATGGTCTCTGGATTTTTTGGAAAAAATTTAGGCGATTTCCCTTTCTTAAATGATTATTAAAACAATAGCAAAAATTTTTCTGTTGATTTTTGATTTTTTTACTGTAACTAAATTTAACGTCAATTAAGTCGTTTTCCACACATTAGGTCGTTTTTGAAAAAAGCGACCTAATTGCTGTAATCCCAGCAAATATGGGGTATTCCTGGTCAAAAAATTAGGGATGACAAAATCAAGATATCAGATACCGCCATAAGGAGAAGCGCAAAATAAGCGCAGACATAAAAATAAGTAACAGTTCAGACATTGACAGCTCGAATTAGCTGTTCCACAGCACTTTTCGCAGCTGTCGCAGCTGCAATTCTCGTATATGGCAGAAGGGCATATACAAAGTTCACAAAAATATTCCTTTTCACACCAGTTTGGACTCAGATTTTTGTGAATTTGTGCATGGATGAACAGTTATGAAAATAACACTTGAAGAAAATCTCTTTTCCTATTATACTAGTAACTGGTGTCACGAAAATTTTGGGAGTTCAGGAAAAAATTGCTTCCTTTTCGCCAGAATGACGAATATGACAGAAATGATTTTGACAGGAGAAGAGAAATGGAAAAAAAGAGTAAAAGAAGTAAATTTACGGGATCTCTGGGGTTTGTGCTGGCTGCAGCAGGAAGTGCTGTGGGGCTGGGCAATATCTGGAGATTTCCCTATCTTGCAGCAAAGGACGGGGGCGGTGTGTTCATCCTCTGTTACATTGTGCTGGCGCTGACCTTTGGCTTTGCGCTGCTGACCACGGAGATTGCCATTGGACGGAAGACCAGACAGAGTCCTTTAACAGCGTACGGAAAGATCCATCCCAAATGGAAGGGCCTTGGTGTGATGGCCTGTCTGGTGCCGGCGTTGATCTTACCCTATTACTGTTCGATCGGCGGCTGGGTGCTGAAGTATCTTGCAGTATTCCTGACCGGCCAGGGTTCTGCGGCAGCTTCAGACGGTTATTTTACAGGATACATTTCCGGACTGTGGCAGCCGATCCTCTGGATGGCAGTGTATCTGCTGCTGACTGCCTATGTAGTATATAATGGAGTAAATCGGGGAATTGAGAAGTACAGCAAAATTTTAATGCCGATTCTTCTGGTTCTGATCATGGGGATTTCTCTGTTTTCCCTTACGCTGCATCATACAGATGCAAACGGAGTTACCAGAACCGGCTGGGAGGGCTTCAAGATCTATCTGATCCCCAACTTTTCCGGTATGACTTTTTCCAGATTTTTTCAGATTCTGACGGATGCGCTGGGACAGCTGTTTTATTCCATCAGCGTGGCCATGGGAATTATGGTGGCCTACGGATCCTATGCGAAAAAAGAAACCAATCTGATTAAATCTATCAATCACATAGAGATCTTTGATACTCTGGTAGCTGTGCTGGCTGGTCTGATGATCGTTCCAGCAGTGTTTATTTTTATGGGTGTGGAGGGAATGTCCGCAGGCCCGGGGCTTATGTTTGTCTCTCTTCCCAAAGTGTTTGAAGCCATGGGCCCGGCAGGAACGGTGATAGGAGCCATGTTCTTTTTGATGGTGAGTTTTGCTGCCGTTACCTCCTCGGTATCTATTATGGAGGCAGTGGTGTCCAGCATTATGGACAAGTTCCACTGGAGCAGAAAAAAGAGCACGATTGTAGTGACTGCCTACGGAATTTTGGCAGGGACGGTTGTGTGTCTTGGATACAACCTGCTGTATTTTGATCTGACCCTTCCCAACGGTACAGTGGGACAGATCCTGGATCTTCTGGATTATATCAGCAATGCCTGCCTGATGCCTCTGGTTGCGCTGCTTACCTGTATTCTCATTGGCTGGGTGGTAAAACCCAAGACAGTGATCGACGAGGTGACCCAGGGCGGCGGAGTGTTCCGCAGAAAGACGCTGTACATCGTGATGATCAAGGTGGTGGCGCCTGCGTTGCTGTTTGTGCTGCTGATCCAGGCCTTTGGGATCATATAGAACTTAGATAATTATGGTTTCTTCTCCTGGATGATTGTGCTATACTAAGAAAGAAGTCATTCACAGAGTAAGGGGAGTGTGTGAGGAACTTAAAGATCAAGGGGGGATACCAATGAATCGATTTAAAGAATGGCTGTCGGATTATCTTCGATACATTATTCTTCTGGTGGCGCTTTTGCTGGCAGTGGGAGCCATTGTATTGGGAGTCAAGCTGTATCAGAGCACCAGAAAAGTGGAGGGAGATCCAGACAGCGTACAGATTGTAGAAAATACCCAGTCGGAAAGTGACGAGACAGAGACGCAGAAGGAAGAGACGGAAAAGGAAACCGAAAAGGAAACGGAGAAACCTTCTGAGAAAGAAACAGAGAGTGAAAAGCCAACAGAAAAGGTTACTGAGAAGGTGACAGAGAAGACTACGGAAACAGATACGGATTCCAAGAAGGCAAAGGCAGAGACCTCCAAAACAGAGCCAGCTGTATCAGGGAACGTAAACAGCAGGGAGGATACTGCTGCTGATCAGAACCGTGTGGGAACTTCTCAGGGGGCGGTGACAGTGCTCCAAAATCAGAACGGAGAGACGGCGCCGGAGCAGTCTTCATCTCAGGTAGTGCCCATCACTCAGCCGAAGGAGACGGAAGCGGCAGATATTATAATAGAAGAAACGGATCCGCCCCAGACCGATCCGCCTCAGACAGACCCGCCTGAAACGGATCCGCCGGAACCGATTTACGCCACTTTGAATCATGCCTGCTATATCCGCAGTTATTCAGACTACGGGGACAATATTCTGGCAGAGTATCCCCAGGGGACCGTAGTGGAGATCCTGGAGTATGACGGAGGATGGACCAAGGTACAGGTGGACGGTATTGTGGGATATCTGGGAACTAAGTTTGTATCCTGAGGGATAAGATAAAATAGGGATTGGATGAATAAAAGTAAGCGATACTTGGTTTGATAACCGAGTATCGCTTCTTTTATGGGTCTAATATCATTCTTTGAAATAGGTGTTATAGTTCTTGTAACCTGTACCTGTTTTTTATGAATAATAGAGTGAGAAGATGATAACCTGCAGGAAAGATCATATTCTAGTACAGCAGTAAAGGAGGTACATAGTGGAGGATCGAGGGATTATCGAACTGTTCTGGAACAGGGATGAAGCGGCAATCTGTGAATTGAGCAGGAAGTATTCCGGCTATTGCTATAAAATTGCGTGGAATCTTTTGAAGAATCATGAAGACACAGAGGAATGTCTCAATGATACCTGGTTTGCAGCATGGGGGTATATGCCGCCGAAAAGACCGGCGGTATTGTCCGCATTTGTGGGCAGGATAACAAGAGGACTTGCGATTGACTGTTTTAGGAGGAAACAGGCTGCAAAACGTGTGGACGGACATATTTCTGATGTCTGCGGGGAGATGGAGGAGCTGTGTTTTTCTTATGCGGTAGAGGAAAAGATGGCGGAAAAGGAGCTGCTCCGTACGATAGAGACGTTCCTTAGAAAGCTTTCAGATGCAGACCGGGATATCTTTATCAGACGATACTGGTATCTGGATTCCATAAAGGATATTGCAGCAAGGCACGGCGTATCACAGGGCTGCATCAAGACAAACCTGTGCAGGAACCGCAAAAAATTATATCGTATTTTAAAGCAGGAGGTGAAGATATGAGGCGGAAATTTGATTTTGCAGAAGAATTTGGAAAGATAGACGAAACAATGATTGCAGAAGCTGATAAGACATGGACGGTGAAAAAAGGAACTATCATAAAACTGTATCGGAGGAAAATCCTTCAGGCGGCAGCATTTCTTCTGGTTTTTGGCATAGCGGCGGGTAATTCTAACGTTCAGGCGGCAGTGAAAAAGTTCGCTGCGACGATATCGGAGGCGCTGGGGTTTTCAAAGAATCTGTCCGATTATACAGAAAACATCAAGCAGACACAGACAAAAGACGGTTTGTCGCTTACGGTTAACGAGGTGATTCTTGATGATTATAATCTGCTTGTATCACTGACCGCAGATTATGGGAAGCGAAAGGATACAGCCTATGTATGGATTGATGAAGAAAAGACGCAGATCAACGGTAAGAGTTATCAAAGCTATGGCAGTTTTGTACTGGGCTGCGAGATGAACCCTGAATTAGATGCTCAGTACGGTGAAGAAAATGATAAGGTTTTGATACAGGAGTACAGCAATCTCAAGCTGCCTGCCGGAGATGTCCCGGTACATCTTGTTCTGGGGGTGGGAGAAAAGCAGATCGTTTCGGAAAACGAGCCGGAGCATGTCAAGGAATTTGTCTATGATTTCAACATCACCCCGGAGCAGATAAAAGCGGAGACGGTTAAAAAAGAGCTTGATATAGAGATTGCATTGGACGATGGCAATCCTGTGACGCTGAAGGAGCTTGTGATAAACGATCTGTGTGCCCGAATTTCTGTGGACGGCGCAAAATGGAGCGATCCATGGTTTTCACAATACCAGGTGAAGCTAAAAGGAGAGGACAGCTTTGGCAATCCGGTAAGTTTTCAGGGGCTCGGTTCTCCCAATGGAGATGAGATGCGGTTTGCCACAAGCTTTTACGGTGATTATGAGTCCGGCACTGTAATAGACGAAGATCAGTTCCAGATGTCGATTCCGGATAAGGACTGCGAATATCTTGACCTGCAGCTGTACAAAAGGAAAATGGTCTGGGATGATACTTCTATAGAAGGACTTGATGAGGACTATGTTATGCAGGAAAGTCTTGATTCGGTACAGCTATATGGAGAAAATGAAAATTACGGGTGGGAGCCTGTTGGCGGTTTGATTTGGATCCAGATAAAGTAATCTATCGCCGCTGCCCTGAAAAATGATTTTTGTTTAAAAAGGATAACACTCCATCTGTCAATGAAAATCCTTTGGCAGGGAGGAGATATAATCACTGAATTCTTTCATCTGAGTGGTTAAGGGGGCCGAGCGGTTATGGCAGAGGTAAAAAAAACGTTCCAGGGTAAAATCCTGCACAGGACAGCAGCAGAGCAGCCCTGTTGCGGCCTGGGAATAGACGCATCGTTCCGAAAGGAAGCCAAGCCCCAGATTTCTGGAGACAGCGTCAATGATGGCGGGGGTGCTGTTGCTTTCCCATTTTACCTGATAGGGGATCTCCTGCATCCGCATAAAGGATTCGAAGATCGCTCTGGTGCCGCTGCCCTTTTCCCGGAGAATAAAATTTTGATTCCGGAGATCTTCTGCCCGGAGGCAGGAGCTGCCTGCGAAAGGATGATCTTTTCCGCAGATCAGGCACAGCTTGTCTAACAGAACCGGCTTGGCCATCAGCTTGCTGTGGGTGACCACTCCCTCTACCAGTGCAACATCCAGTTCATTTTCCAGGAGAAGCTGTTCAATGGTATCTGTATTCGTGACATTCACAGTGATGTCGATATCCGGATATAATTCATTCATGCGGGAAACGATTTTTCCCATGATGTTAGCCCCAATGGTCATGGTTGCGCCTACCCGGAGCGGGCGGATAGAACTGATGGTCTTCATTTCCTGCTTTAAGGTTTTATGAATGGAAATGATCTCCCGGGCGCTTTTTAGAAGAAGCGCTCCGGCAGGGGTGATCCGCAGCTCCTTTGTGTGGCGTTCAAACAGTCTGGTATCATATTCTTTTTCCAGCTCTGAGATGATCTGGCTGATGGTGGGCTGGGAGATATATAAATGCTTGGCAGCTTCACTCATTTTTTTAAATTCCGCTGTGGCGATAAATGCCTCCAGCTGTCGGATAGTAGCCATAAAATCCTTCCTCCAGTAAAATAAGGAAATACCTATAGTATACATTAAATATTACTATTTTACTTATAAAATGACAAGTGTTATTATGGTTCTATAAGAAGAAACCAATAGAAAGCCAGGAGGCTTGGGCAGTCCCTGACAGATAGGAAAGAAAACAGGAGGAGAAGAATGAAGGTACTTGTGCTGGGCGGTGTTGCTGCCGGAACGAAGATCGCTGCAAAATTGATGAGAGAAAACCGGGCAAATGAAGTTCTGGTTTTGAACAAGGGAAAAGATATTTCCTACGCAGGATGCGGACTTCCCTATTATGTGGGACATGTGATTGAAGAGCAGGAAAAACTGATCGTTAATACACCGGAAAAATACGAGAAGCTTACCGGGGTCAAGGTTCTCACAGAGACAGAGGCCATCAAAGTGGATCCTCAGGAGAAAAAGGTAACAGCAGTGGATCTGAAAACCGGGGAAGAGCAGAACTATGCGTACGATAAACTGGTGATCGCAGTGGGAGCCAGCCCGGTTAAACCTCCTGTTCCGGGCTGTGATCTGAAAAATGTATTTTTCATGAGGACTCCGGAGGATGCCATTGGTCTTAGAAGTCTCATTGATGAGGGCAATATAAAAAAGGCAGTGGTGGTAGGCGCTGGTTATATCGGTCTGGAGATCGCAGAGAATTTAAAAGCTCTGGGGGTCCGTCCTTTTGTGCTGGATATGGCTCCCCAGATTCTGGCTCCTGGATTTGATAAAGAGATGGCAGATTATGCGGAAGGAAAGCTTTCCGAAAACGGGATTCCCGTAGTCACAGGGGTGACGGTCACTGCCATCGAGGGAGACGGAAAGGTCGAAAGAGTAGTTACCAGCAAAAAGGCTTACAAGGCAGATCTGGTGGTTTTAAGCGCCGGGATCCGTCCCAACACGGAGTTTTTGAAGGATACGGGACTGGAGATGTTTAAGGGGACCATCCTGACCAACGAATACGGTGAGACCAGTCTTGCTGATATCTATGCGGCAGGCGACTGCGCTATGGTTCACAATGCCATTACCGGAAAAGCGGCCTGGTCTCCCATGGGTTCCACTGCAAATATCGCAGGACGGATCATTGCCCAGAACATCATGGGAGCGAAAATTCCTTACCGGGGAGTCTTGGGAACTGCTGTGTGCAAGCTTCCCGGCCTGAATGTGGGCAGAACCGGATTGACAGAGGTTCAGGCCAGAGAAGAAGGCTTTGATCCGGTGAGCGTTGTAGTTCTTGTGGATGATAAGGCTCATTACTATCCGGGAGCCGGGACACTGGTGGTGAAGATGATCGCAGACCGGACTACCCAGCGTCTGATCGGACTGCAGGTGATGGGCTCCGGTGCAGTGGATAAGATGGTGGATATTGCAGTGACCGGCATTATGCTTAAGGGAACTCTCGCAGATCTCTCAGATCTGGATTTTGCCTATGCACCCCCATTCTCAACGGCCATCCATCCCTTTGCCAATGTGCTGAACGTGCTGAAAAATAAGATCAGAGGTACTTTTGAAACCTTTACACCCGCAGAGTATGCCAACGGGGAGACGGAAGGATATCGTCTTGTGGATGCCTCCCTTCGGCCCACCACAGAGGGAGCGCCCTATGTAGATCTTATCACGGTAAACGGAGTGATCGACGGCCTGGATCCCAAGGAGAAGCTTCTCCTGGTGTGCAATAAGGGAAAACGGGCCTATCTGCTGCAGAACCGGATGAAATATTACGGCTATGAGCAGACAAGAGTGCTGGAAGGCGGAAACATGTTCACAGATGTGGAAGTAGAGGAACCGTAAAAGAGAGCAGAGTCTGAAAGAGAGCAGGGTTCGGAGGAGAAGGGACTCTGGAGAAAAGCAGAGTCTGAAGGAAAGCAGAGCCTGGAGAGAAGCAGGATCTGAAGGAGCAGAGACTCTGGAGAAAAATAAAGTTCGGAGAAAACAGAGACGGTAGAATAAGAAGGAGAGGGAATGATTATGGCTTGTACTATCAGTGCAGAGGATATCAGAAAAGTAAAGGCGTTGGGTTTTTTAAACAACAAGGGAACCGATCTTTTTAATGGGCGTGTGATCACAGTCAATGGAAAGATTACAGCAGCTCAGGCGAAGACTATCGCAGAGGCGGCGGAAAAGTTTGGAAATGGAGATGTGGAATTTACCACCCGCCTTACTGTGGAGGTGAGAGGGATCCACTTTGACAATATTGAGCCGTTCCGGGAGTATATTGCCCAGGCCGGGCTTCAGACCGGAGGCACAGGATCATTGGTGAGACCGGTAGTTTCCTGTAAGGGAACCACCTGTCAGTATGGTTTGTATGATACCTTTGCTCTTTCCGAGAAGATCCATGAGCGGTTTTATCTGGGATACCGGACCGTACGTCTGCCCCACAAATTTAAGATCGCCACAGGGGGATGTCCCAATAACTGTGTGAAGCCGGATCTGAATGATCTGGGAATCGTGGGTCAGCTGATCCCCAATTTTGATGAAGATCTGTGCAATGGCTGCAAGAAGTGCAAAATCGAGAAAGTCTGTCCCATGAAGGCGGCTAAGGTAGAGGATGGTGTTCTCGCCATTGACCATGAGCTGTGCAATAACTGCGGCCGCTGCGTGGGCCAGTGCCCCTTTGATGCTATTGAGGATGGAACAGCCGGATACAAGATTTACATCGGAGGCCGCTGGGGCAAGAAGGTGGCCCAGGGCCAGGCGCTTTCCAGGATTTTCACATCGGAGGAGGAAGTTCTGGATGTGGTGGAGAAAGCGATTCTTCTGTTCCGGGAGCAGGGAAAGACTGGAGAGCGTTTTGCAGACACCATTGCCAGAATTGGCTTTGAGGAGGTGGAGCGTCAGCTTCTTTCCAACGAGCTTCTGGAGAGAAAACAGGAGATCCTGGACGCCAAGCTTCATCTGGTGGGAGGAGCCAGCTGCTGATGCAGATTGACCGGATTTGAGAAGAAGCATGGAGACAGAGCGCTGTAAAATTCACAATTCAGTGGATTTGCAGCGCTCTCTTTTCCTGTTTTTTTATTTATTTTATGGGGTTTTCATTTTTGTTTTTCTTGTTATTTGCAGACTCCTGTGATATTATGAAAAGACACGAAACGCCTGATACAGGAACTGTTTTTAAAAGAATTGTGATTTTTTGATTGGGCAGAAATATTATTAAAGGAATGGAATAAAATGGATAAGAGAGCCTTGATTGCCATGAGCGGCGGAGTGGACAGCTCTGTGGCGGCCGCACTGATGTGCGGGGAGGGATACCAGTGTATCGGTGTGATGATGAAGCTGTTTCGCAATGAGACTGTGGATCTTCCGAAGGGACACACCTGCTGTTCTCTGGATGATGCGGAGGATGCCAGAGCCGTAGCATTCCGTTTAGGAATGCCTTTTTATGTCTCTAATTTTACAGAAGATTTTTCCAGTCAGGTGATAGACCGGTTTGTGGAGGCCTACGAGAGAGGGGCAACCCCCAATCCCTGCATAGACTGCAACCGTTATATGAAGTTTGAGAAGCTTTACCGCAGAGCCAGAGAGCTGGAGTGTGATACCATTGTTACAGGGCATTACGCCAGAATTGCTTTTGATGAGAAATCCGGCCGGTGGCTGCTGAAAAAAGCAAAAAATCTGGCGAAGGATCAAAGCTATGTGCTTTATTTTATGAGCCAGGAACAGCTGTCCCATACCCGCTTCCCGCTGGGAGAGTATGAAAATAAAGAGCAGGTGCGGCAACTGGCGGATGAGTTTGGATTTACGAATGCCAGGAAACATGACAGTCAGGATATCTGTTTTGTGGTCAATGGAACGTATGGGGATTTTATTGAGCATTACAGAAAAAAAACTTATCCAAGAGGAGCGTTTGTAGATACCAGCGGGAAGGTGCTGGGAGAGCATAAGGGCATCATTCGGTATACCATCGGCCAGCGGAAAGGGCTGGGTCTGGCCCTTCCGGCACCTATGTATGTATGCAGCAAGGATCTGGAGAAGAATCAGGTGATTCTTTCGGAGGAAAAAGGATTGTTTACCAGGGAATTTCAGGCAGAGGATTTTAACTGGATTTCCTGCGAGCCGCCAAGAGAGCCTTTGAAGGTCACTGCTAAGACCAGATACCATGCCAAGGAAGCGCCAGCCCGGGCAGCGGTATTGGAAGACGGAACGGTGAAGATCGTTTTTGAAACACCTCAGAGGGCCATCACTGTGGGGCAGGCGGTGGTGCTGTATGACGGAGAAAATGTAGTAGGCGGAGGAACGATCTGCGCCACAGAAAGGTTGTAAGTATGGGATTTTCAATATTGGAATTATTCTGGTTGTTTTTTGTGTATTCCTTTGCAGGCTGGGTGATGGAGACCGTCTATGCCACTGTGCGGCAGAGAGTGTTTGCCAACAGAGGGCTGGTTAACGCTCCCCTTTGTATTATATACGGTTTTTCAGGGGTACTGATCTCTGTAACGCTGCGGGGATTGGACGGCATCTGGCTGTTTGTGGGAATCGTGGTGTATACTACCGTGATCGAGTGGATCGCCGGACATCTGGCGGAGCTGCTCTACCATGAGCGTTGGTGGGATTATTCCGATCGCCGGCTGAATCTGGATGGCTATATCTGTCTGGGCGCTTCCCTGCTCTGGGGAGTTTTAGGATTTGTGGCTGTGAAATGGCTGAACGAGCTGGTTTTGCAGGTGTTTTATCTGATCCCCGGGCTGATCCGTCCTGTGGTGATCTGGACCATGGTGGCGATCCTGGCGGTGGATGTGCTGGCTTCCTATATGCTGCTGCGGGGCAGAGGCGGCCGGCTGGATCGTTGGGAGATGGCAAACAATCAGATCGCCAATGTGACAGCGAAACTGGGAAAATGGATCGCAGACCGCATTGACCGCCGTTTACATAAAGCTTATCCAAAGGCTCAGAAGGCTGTGGCAGCGCCGAAAGAAAAGACGGTGTTTGCCTATGGCTGCGGATTTTATAAGATCGTGGTCTTGTTTTTTATCGGCGCCTTTCTGGGAGATTTGATAGAGACGGTATTCTGCCGATTTGCCCAGGGATACTGGATGAGCCGCAGCAGCGTGGTCTGGGGCCCCTTCAGCATTGTATGGGGGATTGGGGTAGCTGCTCTGACAGCGCTGCTATATAAGTATAAGGACCGGAGCAAGATGTTTTTGTTCTGGGCAGGAACCCTGCTGGGAGGAGCTTACGAATACTTCTGCAGTATTTTTACAGAGATCGTATTTGGAAAGATTTTCTGGGATTACAGCGCCTTTCCCTTTAATCTGGGAGGACGGATCAATCTGCTGTTTTGTTTTTACTGGGGAATTGCAGCCATTGTGTGGTTTAAGGTTGTGTATCCTGTGGTGACCAGGTGGATCGAGAAGATACCGGTGAGGATCGGAAAAGTGGCAACCTGGTGTATGATCGTTTTCATGACCTGCAATATCATTGTATCCAGCGGAGCTCTGCTGCGTTATGGAGAACGGGAGGACGGTGTGGAAGCCATTGCCCCCTGGCAGGTGTGGATGGATGAGCACTATGATGATGAAACAATGGAACGGATCTATCCAAAAGCAAAGGATCCTATTAAAAATTAAAAAGGATTCCGTCAAACCGTGAGAGCGCCTGAGCCAAAGGTTTAACGGTAAGAGAGCTGCCAAAATAAGAAAGGTCAGTACCCATGCAGTTATGGGGCTGACCTTTCTTATTTTAGTACTGGCGGGAGTTATAAAAAATTATTTTCATAGAAATCTGCGGGCTGACTTTTGGCTCATTCATGTTTACAAATAGAGCAGCCCAGGGCGCAGCCGGTGGGAGTGCCGGCACAACCGCCGACTGCAGTTTCCCGAAGTTCAAAGGGGAGACTTTTTCCCACATGGTACATAGTATCAGCCATCTCATCAAAGGGGATGGGATGGGAAATGCCTGCCAGAGCCAGCTCAGCAGAGGTGAGTGCATTGGCTACCCCGATGGCATTCCGGGTCTGACAGGGGGATTCTACAAGTCCTGCAATGGGATCGCAAACAAGCCCCAGCAGATTGGAGAGAGCGTGGGCAGCGGCAGAGAGGCACTGGCCGGGAGTGCCCCCCATGATCTCGGTGATGGCGCTGGCTGCCATGGCAGAGGCAGCGCCTACTTCTGCCTGACATCCTGCTTCCGCACCGGAGACAGAGGCGTTTCGCATTAAAAGATATCCCACAGCGCTGGCATTGAGCAGCCCTTTGTACAGATCTCTGTCAGAGATACCGCGTTCTTCTTTCAGAGCCATGAGAATACCGGGAAGCACTCCGGAGGAACCGGCAGTGGGGGCGGCAACGATCAGTCCCATGGAAGCATTTACCTCCAGGACAGCCATACTGTAGGCCATGGCTTTGGAAAGTACAGACCCGGCCACGCTTTGGGGTGTCTGGCTGTGTTCCCGCAATTTTTTTGCCTCCCCGCCGATCAGCCCGCCCATAGATTTTCCGGGCTTTTTGATGGGGGCATGAGAAGAAGTTTCCATGATCTCCAGGACCGTTTCCAGCTTTTTATCAATTTCTTCCTCTGTGAGAGTTCCCATGGTAAGTTCCCGCTGTTTCATAACAGCGGAGATGGGCATCTGAGTTTCCTCACATAAATTCAGTAAATTCTGACCAGTATAAAAATCCATAATAAGCCTCCTACATTTCAATGAGCATCAGATCCGAAACATTGGGATTGATTCGAATATACTGCAGAATATCCCGGGGGATCGGTTCATCAGATTCCACCACCGTAAAGGCAGTGGTGCCTTTTTCCTCCCGGAAAAGCCGCATAAAAGCAATGTTGATGTTGTGAAGGCTCAGGCACTGGGTAATGTGGGCCACCACGCCCGGCTTATCGATCTGCTGCACAATGAGAGTGCTGTACTCTCCGGTAAATTCCACATCAATGTGATTGATACGGACGATCCGCATTTTTCCTCCGCCAATGGATTCTCCCCGGACAAACAGGGTGTGGCCTTCCCTGTCTTCAAAGAAGATATCTGCAGTATTGGGGTGATTGGTAATGGTTTTTTCATCCGGGATAAAATGGTACTCTACCCCCATGCGGTCTGCGATTTCAAAGGCATCCCGAATCCGCTCATCATCTGTATGAAAACCCAGAGTTCCTCCCAAAAGTGCCTTGTCGGTGCCGTGTCCCCGGTAGGTTCTGGCGAAAGAGCCGTACAGAGTAAAGGTGACCTTCTCAATGGGGCGGCCGTACATTTTCCTGGCGGAGAGGGCGATGGCAACCGCTCCCGCTGTATGGGAACTGGAGGGGCCGATCATATTGGGCCCGATCACATCGAAAATACTAAGAAAATTCATGTTTTTCCTCCTGTTAGGTGAAATCTCGCATATTCTATTATACCAGCAATGGGGGAAGATGGAAATGAAAAATATAAAAGGAGAAAAAGAGGACTGGAACAGCATACAGCAACGGAGGGCTTTTCGGCATATTTTCCTTAGAAAACGGAATGTTTTCCAGGAAAATTTCCAAAAACGTACCGCTGCAGGTGTGCTTTCCCAGTCCTGGTTTTAGAAAACAGGAGATACTGCATTTTTTGCGGCTGGATCCAGAAGCGTGCAGACTTTTTCGCAGAACCCCTGGAAATCGTAGGACATATCAGCTTCAAACCAATCCAGGATCAGGCCGGAAAGGAGACATTTGTAAAAATGAGCCAGGGTTTTTTGATCTTCCAGGGTAAGAGAATGAATATCCTCGGTGCGTTCCAGGTAGCAGTTTACAAAATAGTAGCTGACATCATCGAGATGACGGATATAGGCTTCCCGCTGAATGGAGCGATACAGGTGCAGGCAGGCTTTTTTTCGTTTCAGACATTCTTCCACAATGGGAGTGATGCAGCTTAAGGGGGAGCCTGGCTCAAAATGTTTCTGCAGAATCTGATCGGTTAATTCTTTGACAGAGTACTCAGTGAGCGCAGGAATGTCTGCAAAATGATAATAAAAAGTATTGCGGTTTACCTGGCAGCGCTCCACGATATCGTGAACAGTGATTTTATTAAAGGGCTTTTCTTCCAAAATCTGCCAGAACGCTTCACTGATTGCTTTTTTTGTGCGGTTCATAGAAGCGCCTCCCAAATGATAATGGGAATATTATACTAGTCCCTCGTTTCTTTTTCAACATACTGCCGGAAGTTTACCAAAATTTAATGTCTCCTTACGATGCGGCGCCGGTTTATGAAAATGATCCGGCTATTTTTGGAAAACAGATGTATTCTGCGTCAAGCAGCGCAGGTCTGAGAGATATCATTTTTTTTGAGATTCTTCCCAAAGCTCATCGGCTGCCGGCTTCCAGTTCTTTGCATACTGATCGCACTTGGAGCAAAGATGCTCTACGCTTTCCGGTGACTGAAGATCTGTGGAGTGTGCATTTGTTCCGGCCACCATAGTCCGCAGCCGTTCCGGGTTTTCCAGCATGGGGCAGGGGCGCAGCATATTGTCATTAAAAGGCTGATTGTCATGGTAAGCCATCATCATAGGAGACTGAAGGGCCTCCAGGAGGGTTTTCTCCCGGATATTGGAATCCGAATAGTGAACAAATACGCAGGGATCAATATCTCCGTTGGCATTGATATGAAGGTAGCGATGGCCTCCTGCAATACAGCCGCCAACATACTCTGCGTCATTTTGGAAGTCCATGGCAAACAGGGGCTTGGTTGCACGATAATGGCGGATCCTGCGATAGACCCCGGTTCTCTGTTCCGGGGTAGGCATCAATTCCGGAACGGCATCATTTCCTACCGGCATATAATGGAAATACCAGATAAAGTAAGCTCCTTTTTCAATCAGAGAATCGTAAAATTCTTCAGAAGTAATGGATTCATAGTTGGTTCTGGTATAGCAGGAAGAGATTCCATACACCAGCTTTTTGCTGCGCAGCAATTCCAGTGCTTTTGTCACTTTGCTGTAAACGCCGCTGCCTCTGCGGCCATCGGTGGCTTCCTCAAAACCTTCCAGGGAGATGGCGGGAACAAAGTTTCCTACACGAAGCATTTCATCGGTGAAGGCTTCGTCGATGAGGGTGGCATTGGTAAAGCACAGGAATACACAGTCCGAATGTTTTTCGCAGAGACGGATCAGGTCTTTCTTGCGCACAAGGGGTTCTCCGCCTGTGTAGATGTAGAGATATACGCCCAGTTTCTTTCCCTGGCAGATAATATCGTCAATCTCTTCAAAGGTAAGATTCAGTTTATTTCCGTACTCAGCAGCCCAGCATCCGGTACAGTGGAGGTTACAGGCAGAGGTGGGGTCTAAAAGAATGGCCCAGGGGATGTTGCAGTTATATTTTTTGCGGAGTTCTTCTTCCTTAGGCCAGCCTACCAGCGCAGCGTTGATGAAGAAATTTACGGCCAGGGTTCTCAGCACATGGGGATCCACGTCCGTAAACAGACGGCGGACGTAGCCGTAATAGGGATGATTCGGATCGGTCACAGCCTCCCGGATGGCTTTTCTCTGGGATTCTAATTCACCGCCGGAAAATTTGTCAGCCCAGTCTAAAAGCTTCACCATATTTTTATCCGGATCTTTATAGATAAAATGAAAGGTTTGCTCGATACCTAGTTTTTTCAAAGTTGTCATTGCATTCATAAGTAATTTCCTCCGTATTTTGAAAGCGCTGCATCAGTGTACAAAGAACCGTTCCCTGAACTGACCTGCACAGATGCGATGTTTGTTTGGTTCAGCATTCTTCCTCTGTATTTTTTTTGCATGGGGACAGACGGACCGTACACTGAACGATATACTGTCTCATCCCGCCTTCTGCCAGAAGAGCACAGCCGGCAGCAGTTTTTGATCCGAGAAGAAACAGGATCACACCGGCTGCACCGGAGAGAAGGGAGACGGCCAGAATCATCGGCCAGGATGGAAGCCCGAATTTACGGGCCTCCATGGTGGTCTGGATGCCCAGAAGGCTGTCAAGGAGAATAAGCAGTCCCAGGCCTTCCAGAAAATTTCCCCGATAGCGGGTATTCATACAGAGAACAAAAATGCCGAGAATGATGAGAAACAGCCCGCAGGCAAAGTCATATTGGAAGGCAAGACAGTACAAGTCTCTGGAGAAATATCCGATGATCTTGATGACGCCATAGACAATCAGAATAATGCCGCCTGCCAGAACCGCATGTTTGGTCATAATATCCGGGAGGATCAAACAGAGAAGTCCGGTGATATAAAAGACCACAGAAATAAGAATGTATCCGTTTCTGGCTATTTTCAGCTGCTTCGTAGTAATCACCTCCTGTCATGATGTGCTCTGTTTCTATACAATATTCCATAAGAGAGAGATTGAAAATAGACAGATGGGGGGAGAATATCCAAGAATCAGACAAAGGAGGAAGATTTGCCTAAAAAGAGGGGAACTGTTTTTGCGCTTCAGGTCAATCGTTATTGTTTTTCGGCGGGATCCTTATAATCATATGAAAGATCAGGGGACAGCTGCATTTAATAGTCTATGGAAACAGCATCGCTTGAGGAATGTTGAACATGATCTTCGGTTATTTTGTATGATTTTTTTAGAAAGACGGCGCTCCCGGCTGAAACTGTCTATTAATGCTGATTAATCGATAAAATATAAGAATGCTTTGACAGATATATAAATAATACAGTGCACGAATAGGAAAAATGCTGTGCATAATACCTAAAAGATAGGTGTATTTTTGAAGTGAAACAGTTATTTTGACTGTTTCCTGAAAAGTACAGGATATTCCAGCTGGAAAAAATCTTTGATAAAATATTGACAAACAGAGAAAGGTTTGTTATACTAGCACCGTTGAGAGGTTTTGATCGCTGACGGAATTAACGTGGGATACCACGGGGTGGTCAAAATAATATGGAGTCGACCGTCTGGGCAGCATTTGATACGCAAATGTTGTCTTTATTTTTTCTACGAAGGTTCCTTCCCGAAAAAACCGATCAGCCGCCGGAAACGGTGATACATAAGTAGAGTAGATATTGTACGTTAAGTGTCACATGCAGGGAAGAAATGCTGTGTGAACGAAGGACTTGCTCCGCGTTACGGTATCGCTTCCGCTACTGCGTATAAGAGGCAGAGTCTCTTTGCGCAGTTGTGAGACTGCGAGATTCTTAACGGTACATCTTATAGATGCTGTTGGAAATTCAGAGATTCTGCGAGGCAGAGTCTCTTTTTTGTTCCCCTGACCAGTTGGTAAAGCTGGTGAAGAATATAAAGAGAGAACAGCACCGCAGAGCAGGATATGCGGCAACTAAACTTTTTGTTCATAAAAGTGCCAAGGCACATTTGAAAGGAGATCATTTATCATGGGATTCAAAACAGACATCGAAATCGCACAGGAAACTACAATGGCGCCGATCACCGAGATCGCTGCAAAGGCAGGCATTGATGCCAAGTATCTGGAGCAGTACGGCAATTATAAAGCAAAAATTGATTACAATATGTTAAAAGAGATAGATCAGCCGGATGGAAAGCTGATCCTGGTAACTGCCATCAACCCCACTCCCGCAGGAGAAGGAAAGACCACTACCACTGTTGGTCTGGCAGACGGAATGAGCAGACTGGGCAAGAAGGTTT
>Ga0129317_1000587_pt1 | contig 36380 bp, 45 predicted proteins | sample Cm1ome_FD_94430 | JGI IMG/M metagenome (GOLD analysis project Ga0129317, IMG submission 94430) | Eastern black-and-white colobus group fecal microbial communities from Wisconsin, USA - Cm1105 metagenome | ecosystem: Host-associated > Mammals > Digestive system > Large intestine > Fecal | place... | reverse complement strand
GGTAACAACCCAATGGTAGGAGCTACTGTTGCAGTTGCTGTTGCTGTAGAAGAAGGAATGAACAAATAATAGATATATCAACGCTTAGCGAAGATTTAAGTCTATTTTAAAGTTTTAATAAATATCTAAAATTAATAAGTATTCGTTATATAAAAAATATATATGACGGGTACTTATTTTTTTGTGCCTAAAATCTAAGAAAGGAACAAAAATGAGAAAGAAAATATCTTGTCAAACAGAAAATCTTATAACATTTAAAGAAGGTGTAGAAGAATATTTAATTGATTGTAAACAAAGAAATTTAAGAAAAGATACTTTAAGGCATTATAGAGAAAGTTATAAATCTATTACAAGAGTTATAGATGAAAATATTTATATAAAAGACTTAAATATAGATAGTGTAGGTGAGTTTGTTGTTAAATGTAAAGAAAAATTCAATATTAATGACCAAACATTACATACTTATACAAGAGATTTAAAGACTTGGATGTATTATTGGATGCGACAAAAGTATATTCCAACTTTTAAAATAACATTGCCTAAAGTAGATAAGAAAAATATTGAACCATATACAGATGAAGAATTAAAAAAGTTATTAAAAAAACCTGATCTTAAAACCTGTAGATTTGGTGAATATAGAAATTGGGTTTTAGTAAATTTTATTTTATCAACGGGTCTAAGATTAAATAGTTTTGTAAATATAAAAGTAAAAGATATTGATTTTGACAATGAAGTTGTATTTGTAAATATGACTAAGAATAGAAAACCTTTGATAATACCACTTAATAATATAATTATCAAAATTTTAAAAGAGTATTTAAGAATAAAGAAACCAGACAAAGAAGATGATTATTTATTTTGTAATGATTATGGAATACAACTTTCTAAATGTACTATTAATGCAAGTTTATCTAACTATAATAAAAAGCGTGGAATAAATAAAACTGGAATACATCGTTATAGACATACATTTGCAAAGAAATGGATTATGAATGGTGGTAATGTTGTTACACTACAAAAGATATTAGGACATAGTAACTTACAAATTACTGAGAACTATATAAATTTATTAGTGCAAGATTTGAAAATTGAAATGGATAAATATAATCCACTTGAACAATTTACAAGTAGTTACATTAATTTAAGAAAACATAGGTAAGGCGGAAACATTATGAAAGTATTATATTTAACAGATAGAGTAAAAGTTCTTAATATAGAAATAGAAAGTAGATTTGATGAAGTATGGATTACAAAGAAAGGTGAGCTAATATGTTCTTTTAAGCCATCAGAAGCTTACCTAAAGTGCATAAAGGTTCGTGATGATATTAAGGAATATGTAATTAAAGATAGATAAAAAAAGAGTAGATACTGACAATACCTACTCTCAAAAACTAAATATAGTTTTATAAAACTTTGCATATCCTCACAAACAAAAGGATATACCAACACTTTAATAGTATTATCTCAAAAAAAGTGAGGATATGCAAGCTTTATTTCCTATACCCTAAATTAAGTATAGGTTGAGTTGTTATACACTATGCAACTATAAATAATATAGTAGGTTAGTTAAGCCGATGTATAAAATTAACAGTATATTATACTAGCTATATATTACCCTTATTGGTATAGCTAGAACAATGGTTATAATATACGCTTAGGTGTGTGTCTACCAATATCCATAAAACAAAAGGCACGGTGGTAGTTTGGCACTCTAAAGAGTGGGGAAACTGTATCAGATGTTATAGGACAAGCTTTATAACGCTAGATGATACTTAACTAATAAGGGCAACTGAAACGACAGCGAAAAAGAGGATTTATAGTTGAGAGTTCCTTATGCACTTCATAATTTTTTTATGTTGTGTATAGGGAATAACTCTGCCTTCACTCAGCTCCCCTAAGGATTTATAAGCCTTTGGCACTTAAAAGTCAATAATTTTAATAGAGAATTGTAATAAATTTATTAATAAAATAAATTTAGAGATGTAAAATATTACCTTATAGTGTAAAATAATTATAGGGGTGATAATTTATGAGAAAGAAAGATGAAAATTTATTATTGATAAATTATGATATTGTTCAAAATAATTATTGTTGGATGTTTAGTAAATTTAATAAGATAGAAGAGCTTATTAACAAATTGAGTAGTATGGATACATTTGATAAATCAGTCTTAGATGAAGCTCAAGAATCTATTATAGAGCTAATTAAATTTAAAGAAGAATTTCTTATTAGCAAACTAGAAGGATCTTTAAAATCTGAAGTTATTAAAAAAAGACAAATACTAATATCAGATTTTAATTATGAAGAAGGAATAAGGGAAATTATGAAATAATATTAAGTATTTCTTAAGGAGCAAGTATTTCTTATGGGAATAAAAAATCGACTTAGAGAAATAAGAATGAGAGAGTTTCTAATGGATACTGGAGATTTTGCCAGAAAGCTAAGAGTTAATTTAAAGACTTATTCTAATTGGGAAAAGAATAGAAGTAAACCACCTTTAGAGGAAGCTTTAAGAATAGCAAAAGAATTAGATAGAAAAGTAGAAGATATATGGAGTTTAAAGGATATAGAGTAAAATCTATATCCTTTATTTTTTTTCTTTTATATTAAAAAATAAGAAAAATCTTAGAAAATAAGAAACATTTACCTAGTAAGTACATAGTATAAAGTATAGAGTGTACAATACACAATACAATGTACAAGTTTAGGAGGATAAAATGTTAGATATTATTTATAACTCATGTGAAACATTAGGATCAATTTTTGGATTTGGAGCATTAGAAGGATTTATAATTTATGCAGGTATAGTTTCTTATGGTGTTTTAAAGGCTACAGGAAGCAATAAAGAAAATAAAATAGTAATGGCTAGGGGTAAGTAGAAATGTTAGGAGAAGTTGTTTTAACAGTAATAGCGACTATTTCTGCTTGGTGTATAGCTAATAAAATTATAAATAAAAAGACAAGCTTTGAAACCTATGTAAGAAAGAGATTTTTAAAGACCATAGAAGAAATGCCACAGCAACAATTAAATAATAGTAATATAACTTTTGGATTAGAAGATATAGAAAAAACTGAAGTTGGATTTGATGCAAGATTGGTGATTCCGATTGGTCTGTCTGAAGATAACTTTATTAAAATAATTCCTTATTTAGAAAATGCTTTTTCATCAGATATAGAGTATAAAGCTTATAAAGTTAAATTCTTAAAAAGGAGTTGATTTTATGTTACTTGAAGCTATGTTATCTGCTGCCTTTGGTGGGGCATTATATGGGTATATGCAAAGTAAAGAGAAAAAGAATGAGAAAATAAAGTTAGAAAAAGATAAAATAGAGCAATTGGAAAATATAAAGACATGGAAAAAGTGTTTAGAGTTTGCAGATGTAAAAGGTATTAGAAATAAAATAAACGATACTTTTACTCTGGAAGACTATAAGAAAACTGAATATGGATTTTTAGCTAAAACAAAAGCACCACTCGGATGTGATTGGATGGCTCTGAGAAGCATTGAATCTGCTTTAGAAACTGCATTTAAGGGAACGGTCGAAATAAAAAAAGAAAAGTATAGCGATGATATAAATGTAGAAATAATAACTAGAAAGCCTGAGTTTGAATTTAAACCAGTTAAATTAACTTGTGATGAATGGCTATGCGGATTTAAGGCGAATACTAACTCTTTTAGTATTTCGTTACATGAGAATCCACATGTGTGCTACAGTGGTAAAACTGGATCAGGTAAGACTTTTGCAGAGTTTATAAGTTTTACTAATCTATTATATAACTACAAGAATGATTTTGATGTTTATATAACTCAACTTGTAAACGGTGAGACTAAGATTTTTAGCAAGTGTAAGCCTTGCAAAATGACAGCAAGTACTTTAGCAGAAGCATTAGTAATATTAGAAAAGATAAGCCAAATAGCAGATGAGAGAGAAAAAGAGATAAGTAGGTACGGGTATATTTCGGTTAAACATTGGAATGAAGATAATCCAAATAAAAAATATAAAAGAATATTTTTACTCATGGATGAGTTTTCATTTTTTAAGGTAGAAGAAGGAGATACAGTCGAAGAAAAAGAGTTAAAAAATAAATGTGAAAGCTACTTGAAAAGAATTGCTAAAGCAGGTCGTGCTATGAGTATAAGTATAGTATGTGTGGTTCAGAAAATGACAGCAGAAAGTATAAACACTACAATAAGAAGTCAAATGTGTATGGTTTCACTAAGACAATTTTCAGGACAAGATAGTAAGATTACAATCGGAACAACCGAAGCATCACGATTAGATGATTGTGAAGCCATAATAAAAGGTAGTGGAATTTATGAAAAAGTATTTATTCCAATAATAAAATCTAAGCAACCACAAATTGAACTACAAAAATATGATAAGAATATAATTGTTCCACGTAAGGGAGTATTAATAGAAGATGTAATTGAGAAGAAAGAAGAAAAGATAAAGTGCTTAATAAACACATCAGATGATACTATAGAGAATAATGTAGTTGATATTAAAACAACTAAGAAAAAGCCTAAAAGAAGAAACATTAAGGGGGCATAAATTATGCTTAAAGAAAGAGATTACAATGTTCTTAAATTTATAGAGAAATATAATGCTATTAGTTTAAAAAATGCTTGTAGTATATTTTTTAATGGCGAATATAAAAATGAAGACTATAGATATCGTGTAGCAGCAAGAAGAATGCAGACACTAGAGAAAAAAGGGATATTGCAAAGCTATCGTAACTCTTATACAGATGAAAAGATATATTATACAAATAAAAAATTAAGTCCTCACAATTTATTTATACAGGATTTTTGGAGAAAGCTACTTGAAATGGGATTTGAAGTTTTAGAGTTTAATACTAATGTTAGTTTGATGAAAGGGCAACTTAAACCAGATGCTATTGTTTTGGCAAAGTATGATGATATATTAGTAAATTATATACTTGAAGTTGACCTCAACCATTATACAGACAAAAGTAAGATAGTAAGATATGAGATGTTCTATAAAAGTGATGAGTTGACGGAGCTATGTGACACTCGAAAACCATGTTTAATTATAACTAGACCAACTCATTCAAAAGACCTAAGATACAGTTCTAACTTGTTTGATATAGTTTATACAGACTTAAAATACACCAACTTAGAAAGATTTTTATTTGAAGATTAGCTTGTACAGTATATTGTAGATTAATATATAGAAACATCTGTCTATCCTATGTGCATGTTAAGTCCTATAAATCACGCAATAAAGCCAAAAGGGTTGTATATAGTAATAACAAATTACTATGAAAAGATTAAAAAACATATTAAGCCCCCTTTTGGTGATACATATATATTAATATTATTTATATGTCCTTGTAGATTTATCACCTATAAGGTTAAAAAACATACAGAAAAAATATTTTACAAACCAAAAGACAAAACGGTTTCCACCGTAAATAAATAGGGAAAAACCTATAACCAAAAAAGGAGTGACTTAATATGTTCTTATCAACAAAAGTACACAAAATTGCCGACTATCTAAGTCTTATATTATTATTAGGATTAAGTATAATCACTATAATCTATTTGCAAGACTTAGGTATAGTAGGCAAACTTTTAACTTTGGTCTTAATGTCTGGAGCAATCAGAATATCATACTTTTGGTTTCTGCAAAAATTAAAAGTATGGCTAAAGCCTAATGCAAAAAAGGCTAAAGAGCAAATTAAAACCAGAGCTAAAATAGAGTCTACACAAACTTTGGATTTGCAGCAACAATATTTAACAGATTTGAAGTTACAGGCTTCTCAGTTATTTAAAGTTGCTATGCAAAATCAAAAATTAAATAGAGCTGAGATTATCAGTATTAAAGACTACCTAAAAAATAATATTAATGATCCAACTCTAATAAATAAAAAATATATCAATGAAGCACATTTTATTTATTCCTACTTAAAAAGTCAATATATAAATGAGGAAACACTAAATTGTGTAATAAAAAATATATTTATCTTTGCAAATAGGAAATCTGCTTAATTATCAATTCTATATCTTTATATTTATATTTCCCCTCAGGGTTAATTAATTATTAATTTAATTTTTTAACTCTCTTTTTTTGCATAAAACTAATTGTAGCTGGAGATAATAAAATAAAATTATTTTTATAGAATTGGAGAAGATAAAAATGAGAGAATTAATATTGCTTTTAATTTTTACTATAATTTTCTATATAATTTATTTTGGGATAGGTTATTTAAAAAATAAAATTACATATAAAGATAGAAAAGCTAGAAAAGAACAGCATGATTTAATGTTAGAAGAAACAGATTTGGATGATCTTGATGATAGAGATTTTGAGATATTTTGTGCAGAAGTATTTAAGAAGCAAGGTTTTAAGGTTTTTTTAACTCAAGAAACAGGTGATTATGGAAGAGATCTAATAATAAATGATAACATATATGTAGAATGTAAAAAGTTTGATGAAAACAATTCAGTTGGAAGACCAATACTACAGAAGTTGCTCGGAGCTATGGATATGTTTAATATTGAAAAAGGGATTGTAATAACTACGGGTAAATATAGCAATACTGCGAAAGAAGCTGCCAAAATGAGTGGAAAATTAATTTTATGGGATAGTAAAGATTTATTTAAGTTTTTAATGGCAGATAAGAAAAAGGCACAAAAGATGATATATAGATAAAATAAGAAATATTATATTTAAAGCTAAGAATTGTTTTTTAGCTTTATTTTTTTGCAAAAAAATAAGGACTAGATTTAACTAATCCTTAAACTTTATTCTTCAAGTTTATCTAGATGTTCTCTTATTACTTTGTACATATAGTTACTTACGGATCTAGCATCTTCTTTAGCTAATTTTTCTATATCTTCATATTCTTTTTTACTAAGTTTAACACTTATTCTTTTGTTATCTTCTTTTACAGCCATTACTAAACACCTCAACTTTCTAAATTTATTATATAATATGTTCTAAAAAAAATAAAGTGATTCACTAATTAAAAATATTTAAATTATTTCGTAAAAATAATTGACAAAGTGATTCACTTTTGATAATATATATTTGTAAGGTAAATAAAAACAAATTTGCGAATTAAAGTTAAGTAATCTTACAAAAATAAGGAGAGAGCAATTAGGAATGTATGGTATATATTAGCGGTTGGTTATACCATACAAAAAAGTAGAGAATAATTAGTTAGAAATGCATAAGTACTGTGAATGAAAAATTAGTGTGACACAGTTGTGGTTAAGGTGTGCCACACTATATGGGAAGGAAACTCCCCCGATAAAACCTTCCCTTTATTATAAGAATGCCTTAAACAGATCGGTTACTAAAGAAAGATGTTAAAAAATATAGAATAAAATACATCTTTTATGAGTTACTAAAGTTTAGAAAGTAAAGAAGTAAATAAGTATAAAATTAAAAAATTAAAATGAGTATAAAAGGGAGAGAGTAAAAAATGAGAGGGAATTTAGTTTATAACAATATAGATTTAAATACAGAAAATAAAAAGGAATTAAGTTTAGAAAAGATAGCTTTTAAGAAGTATAGAAATAACGTGTGCCAATTTTGTGGGAAGACAATTAAAAAATGGACAGATAAAACTATAGATCATGCAATGCCAATAAGTCGTGGTGGATTGGATTGTCCTTCAAACTGGAGAATATCTTGTAAAGAGTGTAATCAAACTAAATCCAAAATGACGGAGTTGGAATATAAAAAGTTTATAAAAGAGACTGCTAACTTAAAAAAGATAGCAAAAAATAATATAAAAAATATAGTTCTAAAAATGTTAGATGAAAAAGGTGAGATAAATTGGGAAGAAGCCAAAAACATGACAATAAACAACTTAGTTGAAAGATTTGAAATTATAGAAGAGCAATTAAATAAAGAGTTAGATGGCAGAGTCAAAAAAGAAGATGCTTTTAGCCTAGATGATAAAATAATGTGCTGTATGTATGATACAAGTAAAATTGTTGTATCAAAAACTATAGCCAATAATATTAAGCAACTGAACAAGAATAATAAGAAGATAAAGGATATTTTAAATGAATATTACGAAGGTGATATTGGGATTATAAAAACTTATAAAGGTATATTATTACCTACTGGATTCCAATTATATTACGCCTATAATAATGTACTAAATCTTAAAAAAGTTAAAATTATGAATGTTTTAACTGAAGATATATTAACAAAGAGCGAAAAGAGTTTTTTAAGACATGATGGAATGATTGAATAAAAAAATATAAATGAAATGAGGGTATTATTATGAGATTATGGAAATTTGAAAATACAGATGCAGTTAAGGAAAATATGAGAAATGAGAAGGTGTTAAGTCAATTAGCTACAAATTTAAAAGTATTTATAGATAATAAGATAGCTTTAGTTAAGATAATAGAGAGAGCTTATGGCTTAGAAAGTGGACAAATAACTTTAAGAGAGATAGAAATCCTTCAAGAACAATTAAAAGAGAAGGGGATTGATAGATTTATAAAACAATTTAAACAGTTTGGGAATTTTGGGTACACCCCATACATACTAGGATAAAATAATAGAATTAAAAAACTATATAGAGAAAAGTTATATCAATTTATAATAGTTAATGTTAAATAAACGACTTGTGAATTTTTAGTTAATCTGTGCCGAACAGAATATAATATTCTGATTAAATTTTAAAAATATGATAGAATGAATTTACTAAAAATGTAAGAGGGGTTAAGGGTATGAAATTTGGAGTTAGAACACCTAACTTAAAAAAGAGTTTTAAAGCACGGACAACTGGTAGGGCTAAAAGAGCAATTAAGAGAAGTATAAATCCTGTGTATGGTAAAAAGGGAATGGGTTGGATAAATAATCCTAAGAAAGCAGCTTACAATAAGGTTTATAATAAAACAACTGTAGGAGCTAGTGTAGGAGATTTTCAAAAAGGAACTGGAGTTTATAATGGTAATGTATTTAAGTATATAATACTATTCTTTACATTTCCAATATGGCTTCCATTTTATATATTCTATTTACCATTTAAAATTTTAAAAACTAAATAACATGCATAGGCGTAGGTATTGTACCTTCAGCCTATTTTTTATACAAAAAAATAAATATATGGAGTGGGCTTCTACCGTCGCTACCACTCCTTTATGGTGAGAAACAGTCAATAACCGAATTAAGTAGTAAAAATAAAAAAGTAAAGAGAATTTAGGAGGAATTAGGATTATGAAGAGATTTGTTATTAAGGATTTAGCTAAAAAGGAGAATATAGTTTTAGATGAAAGTATATTATTAAGATTATATTGTACATTTAAGGGGATTGAGTTAAAGGAAGAGCAAGAATTAGAAAATATTATAAAGATAATGCTGCCAGAAGATGAAGCAGAAGCTTTAGAAATATTATTAAATGGATTAAAGGTAGAAGATAAATTGTTTTTGCCATTAGTTACAAGTCCAAGCTTACAAAAGAAAGATGATAGTGAAGAAAATTCTAAATGTGAATACTTATTTATTTTAGAAGAAGATAAAAAATTTATAAATCTATATGAGCAGCTTATAAGCTTAGGTAAGTTGGATAAATTAAAAGGCAAAAATATATGTATAAACAAAGAGGTAAGTTCTAGATTGGCTTTAAGTACAAGCTCGGCTAATAAGATAGATTTTAAACCAAACATAGTAATATTAAAAGAAACTGATTATACATATGCAAGTAAATACTTTTTATTAGAAAATAATGAATTAAAAAGAGAAGATAAAACAGTCAAACATACTTTTGCGGATGGTTGTGGCTTTATGAGTGACAAATGTTCTAAGATAATACAACAGCAATTAAACTTAGATTATAGAGTTGACTTTGCACAAGTAAGAATGTATAACGGATTAGCTATAAAAGGATTATTAGTTAGAGCAGATTTTCAAAAGTTTTTTAAAGAAAACTATGAGAAAACAGATTACTTTTGGAAAGATGAGAATGGGGATTTTATAACTATAGATGTATTTAATAATAAAGTTAATATTTCTAAAGCAGATATTGTATTAAATGAAACTATGGTTAAGTGGGTTGGACTTTGGAAGGATGAAGAATTTACAGATATAAACTTAGCAATCAAGAAAGAATTAGCTGAAGAAATATATGCTCCTTATAGAAGTGATTTAGAAAGTTTATATGTCATGAAAGTTAATAAAAAACAGCTTAAAGGTTATAACTTATCTAATTATCAGTTGCTTTTAAATTTAGCATTAACACCTAATGATTTAGAAGAACTAGCAAGACCTACTTTTGAATTGTATGACAAAATGATTAATAAACATGATATAGATGCTATAAGACTTTATTTAGGCGATATACAAAGGAATAAAGAAGAAAGTAAAGAACTTGCTGCTTCTACAAAAGCACACAGATTATTACAAATTGATGAGAAGTTTGTAAGTACAAAATTTGTGCAAAGAAATATAAATGCACTTATAAAGAAGAGTTGTCATGAGTTAGCAGGTGGAAAGATGTATATAGAAAATGCAAGCTACAAAATGGCAATGGTTGATCCTATTTGTTATTTAAGATGGATTATGAATAGAGATATAGAAAAGTCTAGAGAACTTAAAGTAGGAGAATTCTATGTAGCAGGTAAAGAATCAGACAAAGTTGTAATTTCTAGGAACCCAATGGCTGTATTTTCTGAAGCACATCAAATTAAGTTAGTTAAAACAAATTTATTAGACAAGTATTTTGGAAATCACACGGAAGAATTATTCTTTATGAACCAAGCCGATGATACTGCTATGACAAGCTCTGGAGCAGATTTTGACGGAGATATCTATAATTGCATAATTGATAATGAAATTATTTATAATGCAGTTATTCCACCAAAAGAAGGAAGACACTTTTTAAATATAGCTGATGGTGAAAAGGTAGAGATGGAATATACAAGAGAAAATATGTATTTATGTATTCTTAGAAGTTCGGGAAATTTAATAGGTAAAATAAGTAACATTGCTACAAAAATTTCAGACTTTGCACAGAAGTTAGAATATGCAAAAAGAGATCAAAATAAAAATGTACATTTTTTTACATGGAAAGAATTAAGAGAGTGTTATATACAACATTATTCTAAATTATCTAGTTGTAAAACAGATGGAGAATTAAAAGTTTATAAACTGATAGAAGTTATACAAGATGCGAATTCCTCTTTAACAGATGTAAGAGATGCATATAAAAAAATAAATGAATGCTTTAAAGAGGAGTTAGAAGGAAGATTAAAGTCTAAAAGTATTAGAAAAGTTGAAGAGTTAAAAGATGAACATATAAGAAATAGTATTATAAATAACTTCTATAAAGAACAAACATTAAAAGAAGCTTATTATACACTTTATCAAACTCAACGTGCTATAGATGCACCTAAGACATTAGTATTTCCAAATAAAAATGATTTAAAATCTTGTAAGACTTTTTGTAAAAGTAATGGACAGAATAAAAAACCATACTTTATTTATTATTCAAAATGGAGTAAGAATTTTGAAAATAAAAATAGAGTAGCATGGGATGATTGCAGTCACACTCAATATACAGCAATGAATAAATTTGCAGGAAAAGTACAAAAGGAACTTATATCAAAAATAAATGAAAAAACATCTGATAATTCTAAAAGAAAGCTGTATTCTATATTAGAATCTATAGCTAAAGAGAATGAAGAATGTAATGCAAAAGTTAAAAAGTTATATAGCAAATATAATGATGCTATTACTACTGTTACCTTAAGGTACAAGGCTATAGAAGAAAAATCTAAAGATAAAAAACTTACAGAGAAAGAAAGAATAGAAAGATTTAAAAATTTAGAAAAATACAACTTAAAAGCTATTGAAACAATTCTAAAAATAGAGAAAATGTTTGAAGCAGGAGCGATAGCAGCGGCAATAATAAATGCTAAATGCAATTCTAAATTTATTGTGGATTTTTGTTTTAATACTTTAGAAGAAGCTATTTTAAGTAATAAGGAAAATAAATTGATGGGAACTAACTATGTGGAAGATCAAGATGGAAACATAGAGTTTTTATTCAAAAAATATTCTAAAGTAGATTGCATGTTAGTTGAAATAGGAGATATGACTGCTAAAGATTATAAAGATAAATTAAGAAAAGTTAATACTAATGGTCTAAATATTCGTATCGGAGATATTAAGGAAGAATTAACACAAGATAAGAAAATTAAAATTGCATTAGAAGAGTATAAAGACAAAGAGCAATTCATAGTAACTAACTTAGAAGATAAAAAGTTAGGTTTTATATTTAATAATAAAAAGTTAAATATAGATCTAATTAAAAATTCTTTAGGAAAAGAATTTAAGATAAAACATATAGAAAATAATAATAAAAGTGCAACATTATTTTTAGTATCTTAAATAAAAAGAATCTATAAATTTTGTTGAAAAAATAATATTTTTTAAATTTATATAGGATTTTTTTTATTTTTTCAATAATATATAGGTTAAAGAAAAAATTTAAAGGAGGTACTTTTATGAGAGTATCAGATATAGGTGGAGTTAATGTAAGTGTTAATTTAGGAGGAAATAATTTCAATAAAAAACAATATAAAAAAAATGAAAAAAATAAAAATAATTCAACAGATAAAGATCCAGAATTATTTAACAAAATATTAGAAGAAAAAATGAAAGAATCTAAAAAGTAAATTGAGTTTGACTCTGATAACAATTATTATCAGAGTCAAACAAAATAATATGGAGTGGTTGAGAGTTATGAAATTTGAGAATTTAAAAGAAAAAATAGTAATAAAAAATTATAAAGAGTTATGTAGTTTATTAGAAATAAAGGTTACGAGTGGGAAATCTAAAAAAATACAATTAGAAGATTTAGAAAGATTTTGTGAATACCATAAGGAAGGTAATAAGTTTGTAATTGATGAAATATTTGAAACTCCTTTACCGAAAGTTGATGGTAGAATAAATGGGAATAATAATGTGTATGTAGAAGAAATTGGAGATATACTGGTTGAATATATTTCTAATAATAAAAAAGCAGATAATAAAGTATTATTGTCTTTTTCAAAACTAATTAACATACTAGGTTTGGTGAATAATACTTATACAGTTGGTAATTATAGAAAAAAAGAATTAAGTGATATTTTAAAAATAGAACTAAGCGCTATACATTATTTTTATAACACATCTAGGTGTGAATTTAAGAAGATAATAAAAAGAGCATTAAACAATCTACAAAAAAGAAGTGTTATAAAGTACGAAGAAAAATGGCAGATTTGTGAGAATATTAAAGTAGATGGTGAAACTAGAGATTCATATAGACTTGCTACAGAAAATGAAATAAGTATGATTTTAAATGCACAAAAAAGATCACTTAAGGAAATGGAACTAAAAGACCTTACAGCCTTATTTTTAGCTGGTAGTGGGAAATATAGAGAATTTAATAAAAAGGTTAATGATAAATTACCTAATAGTTGGAATTATTATTATAGTGTTTATGAAATTATCTATGGTTCAGCAGCAGTAGATATAGAAATGGAATACATAGAAGAAAAAAGAGTTTCACTTAATAATAAATCAAAGGATAAAATGAGTAAGGTTTTCGGTATAGATGAAGAAGAAAGTAACGAAAAAAGATTAACTGAGGTTCTTATAGATTTAATAAAATATGATTTAAAGTTAGATGAACAAATAATAAAAAAATATGAAGAGAACAGAGAAAATAAAAATAAATTAATAGAAGAAGAGCAAAAGAAAGTAATAAAGTTAGAAAAAGTAAGAAATAAAATTGAAAAGAAACAAAATAATCTCATTGAGAATATTGTTAGTATTGAAGATAACTTTTCTAATAGAGATAGTATTGAGGAATATGAATATTTCAATTATAAAGATAATATTAATAATAGAAAAAAGACAAATGAATTTTGTAGAGATTTAGATGAGGTTTTAGAAACTATATAGAAATATAAGAATCAAAAGTTGGCACTTTAAAAAGGTATAATAATTAATATATTTATTATACATTTCAAAGTGCCAACTTTTTAAATTCATAATTAATAATAGCTTTTACCCCCTATTTTTTGAATTATTTATTATTTAAATAGTTCCTATAAAAAAGGGGTATTTCTTTTTAAAAAATAATAGTTGTTTTATCGAAATTCAGTTTTAAATTCTGTAGGGATTTAAAAGTGGAGTTCGGGGAGAGCTTTAGCTCGACCTTATACCTCGTAGAGTAAAGTATATATTATAAAAGTATTATTTTATTGGTAAATAGTTAAGAGCTTAAATTATATATTCTTATAACTACATTATATTTAGTCATACATTCTTATAATTATAGCTCATTATATCTAATTATATTAAAGATTATTAAATATGAATTAACAGAGTAAAGGGGGGTGGGGGAAAACTCTTAAAATGTACGCTTTAGCGGACATTGTTTCCCCCATCTAAGAACTCGACCGATAAGGGAAGAGTGATTAGTTTTCAATAGTATAATATTCTCATAATTGCTTTTGGGTTTAAGCATAACCTTAATATTTTTTATATGTATAAGCATAAAGATTATAGAAAATCCTTATGCCTTTTCTTATTATTTACTATTATAATATATATTTATAATAGTTGATTGTACAATTTTTAGTATAGTGCTGCTTTTAGGGCTTCTGATTGAGATTGCAACATTACTAAGAATGTATATACTCCTTTAGGATCTCCTTGTTCTGCATAAGATTTTATTGTACTAATGTTATTTATCATAGCATCTACTGGTACCCATAAATCTGAACCTAATTGATAGTCTCTTAAATCTTGATATGAATCTAATAATGTATTACAATAACTTATTACTGTATTAAAATCTCCTTCATCACTTGATGTTTCAATTTGAGGTGCTAAGAAGTTTACGTCTTTTACAAAATCTTCACATCGTCCTATTACTTGTTTGTAAGTGTCTGTGTCATCTTGCTGTTGTGGTTGCTCTTGCTCTACTTTTGGAGTTTCAACTTTAGGTTCTTCTACCTTTGGTTCTTCTCCTTTAGGTTGCTCAACTTCTGATTCTGAATTTAATATTGTTATTACATCATTTGAACCTAATTCTATTACTTTGTCTAGTTTTGCTTCAATTTCTTTTTGTTCTGCTCCTGTAAACTGTTCATAGTATAAAGCTGTCATTTTTATACTTGTTAGTGGTTCTCTTGCTTTTATTAATCTACCAATTTCATCTAAATTTCCATTTCCAAATACTTCCCAGATTCCTCTTATTTGTTCAAATTCTGTTGAAGATATTTCTGAATATTTTTGACCATCTGGTGCAGTTTGGAATGATAGTAATTCTAATGCTTTGTTAGCTTTGTTTGCTATTCGTTGTTCTCTTGATTCTTCTGTTTGTACTTGTTTAGTTGGTTCTTGTACATCTATTGGAGTTTGACCACATCCTACTAATCCTATCATTGTTAATCCAACCAAGAATGTTACTAATAATTTTTTCATGATATATCTCCTTTGGAATTTTAGAACTTAATATTATAATATATTCTAAAGGTGTGGATTTATTGAATTAGGATATAAAAGAATAAAAGGCGAATAATTCAAATCTAGTTAGATAAAATTAGTAAATAAATGGTTAATGTTATTATTTTTTAAAGGAATATAAATATAATAATAGAATTTTATAGATATAAAGATTTTATTATTAGGAGGTATATATAATGGAAGAAAAGTTAGAGGTTGAGATTAGCAAAAGTTATCTTATTAAATTAATTTTAGAAGAGTTAGATAAAATTAAAAAAGAAATCCCAGATAGAAAGTGGTTACAAGTTAAAATTTGTGAATTTTCAAAGAGTAAAGCTGTTTTTCTATCTGAGAAAGATTATATAGAAATTATTGAAATTATGCTTAACGGAAGGTTGATAGAAGAAGCAAAGATTTCTTTTGATCAAACTCAAAAGAAATATCAGGTAGAGAATATTGAAAAGGCTAGGATAACTTTAGATGGTATAAAATTCTTATTAAATTATAATAGATAGTGTTATAAAGAACTTAGATTAATTTCTAGGTTATTTTTGATTGATAGTTTTAATTATTTTGGACACAGCTCCTAACGTCACCTTGTGTCCTTTATGGTGAAAATAAAAAATAGTATCAAAGAAAATTTGTTATTAGTTTTTGTTTTCACCTAATTTCTTAATTCTTTATATTTCTAAAAACACACATTTAAGAGATAGTAACGGAAGCTATCTCTTATTTTGTTATGTGTAAGAATAAAAGAAATTTAATTAGCAATGTTTTTAATACAGTTAGTATATCTAGTTATTATAGATATATTATAGATATATTATAGTGTATTTAAATATGCACAAATAGATATAAAGTTCTTTTTTGACTTTATGTCTTTTGCTAAAAATGACATAGTGTGGTTGACCAGTTTCTCCACCTCCTAAAAAAAACTGGTGTTTAATCTAATTATATTAATAATTAGTGAGCAGTTTGATGGTTATCTGTTCCTCCAGCAAAACCATCTCTTGTTTTTAAAATTTATTTTTTTAGAGTGTTTTAGCCCTCGCTTTAACACTCTTTTTTATGAATGGTTAATTTCATAGTATTTAATGAAAGGTGTGTTGAGAGTGAAAGAAGAATGGAAAGATATCATAGGTAATGAAGGCTTATATAATGATGACATTGAGATAGGAACTATAAGTAAAGAATTATATTTTTTAATTAGATATTTAGAAGATAGTGAAATGGATCTATGGGTAGATAGAATAAGTATGTTATTGTTTTATGAAAATCATATAATTGCAGATTTAAAAGAGCTTTTAAACTATACTATAGATCAAGAAAACATAGTAATAGAGACAAAACTTGAAGTAGTAGCTATAGATTTTAATAAAGAGAGAATAAGAATTTTAGAAAACGAAGAAATATTTAATTATTAAAAGTGCATATTGTGTAAGTTAAAAATAAAAGTGTGTGAGGTATGAGAATATGAGAAGAGAAGAAACATTTGAAAAAAGAGAAACAAAAATAGCAGTAGGTGGGAAGATATACACACCAATACTTGAAGATTATCAAAATGGTAAATTAAAGGACTGTAAAAAGGTGACTTTAAATGATACTTTAAAAAATTTTGGTTTCTTTACATCAAAAACTTTTATTAGATGTTGCGATTGTGGAAGTATAGTTACAGCGGGTAGTAAAAGGAAAGAAAGATGTGCAGAGTGCAATGCAGAACACTATAATAAATATCATAGAGGGTTCTATAAAAACAATAAATCATTTTATTTATATATTATAGAAGATAAAGATAATGTCATCAGGTATTCTGGGATTACTTCATCTATGGTAAACAGAGTTTCTGCACACATGAATTGTAGAGTGTCTGCAACAAGAGAATTGTTTAAAAACAATAATTGGAAATTTTTTAAATTTGTTGATTTAGCAGATGTTGTAAATAGTGAAAATGAACTGAAAATTTTAGAAAATGTAATGATGGGTGATTTGAACACATATAAAAATTCTGATTCAATAAAAGATATAGATAAGAAAAGAAGAGAAGAACTATTAGAAGAATTTAAGTATCATGATTTTAAGGTTTATAAAGAAAATATCAATTAGAATTCTTAGAGCTGCTAGAAATAGTGGCTCTTTTAATTTAAATAGGGAGATGGGAATGAGAAGTGAGTAGGAATAAGGAAGTATCTAAAAAGAACTATGTGTTATTGCTATTTAATAAGAATGGTAAAGTGGTGGATGTTATACCATGGAAAATAAGTAAATAAAATGTGGTTTGTTTAGGAGGTATTTATGGTATTATATAAAAAATTATATGGAGATACAATAACTACAGATAAAGATCAACAAGAAATCTTAACCCCTGAAGCAATAGGTAGGCATGGTGATATATTAGTAAATGTTATTGGATTTCAGATAATAAATGAAGGAAAAACTGATATAAAAATACAAATAAATGGCGGTAATATAGTTCCTGCTATGACTGATACTGGCATAGATATGGGGAGTCATAGTGTACATAGTTGTATTGTACATACTAAAGGAGCAAAAGTTACTTGGGCTTGTAAGGGGTGGTAGTTATGCAAAAAATATTAAGTGGAATTTTAACAGATAGATTATTAAATTTAGGTAGTGTAAATAAAGGGGATTCAGTTAAGCTTATATTAGATTTAACTAATTTAGGTGTGGATTTAAATGAATGTACTTTTAAATTAATAAATGATAAACATGTACAAGAAACTGGATTTAATGTAATTGGAAATGAATTAGAAATAGATTTAGATTTTGAGTTTACTTTTAATGTACAAATAGTAGACTTTGTACTAGAAGTAACAAGCATGACAGGTAAAATAACTACAGATAAATTCTTTATGCTAGTAAATCCAATTAACTCTAGTGAAGAAATTAAAGGTAGAAAGCCATTTGCTATGTATTTATTAGAGAAAAGTGGTGAAAGTGTTATTGATTGTGGAGAAGGTATCTATAAGCTTGAAATTGAGCTTATACAAAGAACTTGTAGGAATCTTTATATGCAGATAAATGATAGTGACTGGATGGAAATCTGGGAGTTAGAGTTAAAGAGAAATTACGAAGGATTTAAGATATATAATTTAAGGTTTAAATCTATTGGAGATGGAGACTATACTATAAGTTTAAATGGAGTTAAGTAGTTTATATGTATTTAATTAAATAAATTTGAATATTTTGTAAAGGTGTGATAATCTTTTTATTAGGACAAGCTATATATTTTATATAGTCTTGTTTAATAAAAAGGAAAGGAATGATAAATAATGGATTTATCAAAAATAGTACAAGAGAATAATAAAGAACAAAAAGAACAGCTTAATTTGGATGCTTTAAAAAAGAAGACAATAAATGAATTTGAAAAATTTCTTAAAACTTCAGAAGATTTATGTAATTTAAGTCAAAAAAAAGCATTAGAATTAAAAAATCAAATTAAAAATGATTTAGACAAATATTTAACTAATAGTGGATTTGAAAAAGAAAATGGAACACATATAAACAAAGACGGATCAGTAGCGTTTACTGGAAGTATATTTTATAAGAACGGAAACACAGAAATAGAACTAATTCCGTTAGAATCTGATGATGAACTTTTAGCAGACTATAATATTATAATTAGACCAAATGGAATATATAATTCAATAATTTTAAAACCACAGGAAAAAGATTCAAGTAAATTAATTTGGAAAAAAATGATAAAATATAAAAATGATTGTTTACATATAGGTAATTATAAAGAATTTGTAAATAAAATAAATGATATTAAAATATTAAATAATATGATTAATGATATAAAAACAAATAACGCTCATTATATTGATACCATAAATAACTTTAATAATATAGAATATAGATATTCATTATATAAAGATGATAAAGAATATCAAACTATTGATGAAGTTATAAATGCTATATAAAAATGTTTAATAAATTATATTTAAAGTTAAAAGAATCATTAGAAAATAAGGTTAATAAAGATTTGCAATCAAAGATAAATGAAACTGAAAAATTGAATCCTAAAATTAATAAAGGTGAAAGTCACGAGGCATTTATTTTAAGATTAAAATATGAGAAATTAACATTATCTTCAATGAAAAAAAGTAAATTTAATACTATGTTAACTATAATTATGACTATAGTAGCTACATTTATAAGTTTTTTAGGGTTTAATATGTCTAATTTAGGAAAAATAATAGAAAAATTTCCTGATAATATTGAATTGACAGGAGAGTTTATTAAAATATATAATTGGTCTAGTTTTAGAATAGCTACTATTTTTATTGCTGCAATATTGTTTATTATTAGTATCTTAATTCGAGATTTAATTGTTGAAGATATGAATAAATATATAGATCTTAGGATTGGGTTAATAGATATGAACATTGAAGAAGTCCAAAAAAAGCTAGAAGAAAAAGAGAATAAAACTAACAAAAAAGCTCAGAAGTAATTCTGAGCTTTTATTATATTAAGAAAGGAGAAGTATATGGCTAAAGTTATAAATGACACGATTAAAATTAAATTAAATGATAAACAAAAAAGATTTTGTGTAGAATATTTAAAAGAATTAAATGCCACTAAAGCTTATATGGAGATTTATCCAGATAGTTCTTATGATGCTGCTAGGAGTAGTGCTAGTGATCTCCTATCAAATCCTAACGTGAAAGAGTATATCAATAGATTATTAGATGAATATTGTGATAATATTGATATTACTATAGGTGAGATAGTAAGTGGATTAAAGAGTATAGTAACTGATAAGACAGCAAGAAATAGTGATAAGATAAAGGCTATGGAGCTATTAGGTAAATACAAGCAAATGTTTGTAGAGAAAAAAGAAGTTACCATTACTTCTGATTCTAATTTAGAGAACTTATCTGATGAAGAATTAGAAAAGAAATTAAAAGAATTAGAGTAATGAAAATTTGATTTTAGATGTAAAGAAAAACGTTTGATAAACTTTACTTTTACATCTATCTTTTAATTCATACTTTTAGTACCTATTAAAGCCATTTAGAAAACTTTTATTTGTAAAGAAAAATATCCAACCTTTTACTTTACAATCCCATGCAATATATGGTAATATATTTGTAGTGAATTAAATAAAAGGTGGTATGGATTGTGAGTAAAGTATATGGCTATTTAAGATGTAGTACAGATGAGACCAAACAAGATATAAGTAGACAAGAAAGAGATATAAGATCTTTGGTAGATAAAGTAGATTGTATATTTAAAGAGTATGAAAGTGGAACTAAAGAGAATAGAGAAGCTTTAAATACTCTATTAGATACAGTTCAAGAAGGAGATACTATTGTTTGCACTGAAGTATCAAGAATTACAAGAAGTACTAAGCAGCTTATAAATATAATTCAATTTGCAGAAGATAAAAAGTTAAAGCTTATTATGGGGACTTTTATATTAGATTGTACAGGAAAAGAATTAGATCCTATGGCTAAAGCAATGCTACAAATGATGGGAGTATTTGCAGAGCTAGAGAGGGATATGATTAGTGCTAGAGTTAAATCTGGTATGGCAAATGCTAAAGCTAAAGGCAAAACAATAGGAAGACCAACATTAACTATAGAAAGTGTACCTGCTAAGGTTAAAGACATATATAAGTTATATAAGAATAAGTCTATAACTAAAACAGACTATGCTAAGATGTGTGATGTAAGTAGACCTACACTAGATAAATATTTGAAAATAATTGAAGGCTAGGACTAGAGTGGATTTTAAACTCTAGTCTTTCTTTTCATGCCTAAAAACTCTAAGGCTAAGGGGAGGGGGTATTAAATTTGAGGTGGAATTTGCTATAAAAAAGACATCAAAAAAATTTTCAAATTTTTCAAAATCTTTAGTATAATTAAAATTAATTAACTATACTAAGGAGGAATAATTAATGAAACAATCATTATCAGATATATTAAAAAGAAACTCGAAAGAATATACAAGATTTAACACATTGAAAGAAAGAATAGAGGTTTTGGATTTAAGCGATTCTAGAGTAAAAGAATTAAAAAATGAAAAAATCAAAAGTATTGATAAAGAGTTAATAAAATCTGATGTATACAGAAATGAAATAAAAACTATTAATACAGATGAAATAGTTGGATTATTTGATAGACCATGTGATAGAGTACAGAATTGGTTAGAACTATTAGAATCTCTTCATAAAAGAAGAAATTTTGAACTATATGATGGTAGGAATTCATTTGAAAGTTTCTTAATTAATTGTGAAGAGTATGATCTTCCTATAGTAATTAAGATAAATAATGAATATTATATTTCTGGAAATGGAAAGCATAGACTTACTATAGCTAAATGTTTAGGAAATATTAAAGCTAAAGTTTTAATTGAAACAGTTATTTAATAACTGTTTTTTTATTTAAAATGAAAGGAGGTAATTATATAAGTAAACAACAATTAACTAAACAACAAATAATAGAACGATTAAAATTAAAAAGAGAACTTAAAATAAGAAAAGCTAGGGAATCGTTTTGGGAATTCTGCAAAGCAATTGCACCAGATTTTTATAAAGAAGAACGTACATATTTAAAAGATTTAGCCAATGCTCTACAAGATGTTTATGAAGGAAAGATTAAAGAAAAAGGATTAACTATATCTATGCCCCCTCGACATGGAAAATCTAGAACTGTTGGATTATTTACAGGTTGGTGCATAGGTAAGGATATTAAATCTCAAGTAATGACAGCCTCATATAATGAGCTAATAGGAACGGAATTTTCTAGAAACTGTAGAGAATTAATAATGGCAGAAGCTGCAGACGAATTACAAATAGTTTATAGAGATATTTTCCCTGGTGTAGAAATTAAAAAGGGTAATTCATCTGTTAATAATTGGACGGTTTCTGGAGGGTATTCTACATACTATGGTGGTGGATTTGGTTCTTCATTTACTGGAAGAGGTTGTAATATTCTTATAATCGATGATCCAGTAAAGAATGCTGAAGAAGCTTTAAATGAAAATACTTTAGAAGCTATTTATCAATGCTACACTGATACCCTAATGTCTAGATTAGAAGGCGATGGAATTACAATTATAATCCAAACTAGGTGGGCTAAAAAAGATTTAATCGGCAGAGTGTTGGAAGATGATAGAGAATCATTTAAAGAGATAAACATGAAAGCTTTTGATGGTGAAAAAATGCTTTGTGAAGATGTTTTAAGCAGAGAGAAATACGAAAGTTTAAAAAGATCAATGTCAGATTTGATATTCATGGCTAACTATAATCAGATAACTATAGATGCTAAAGGTGTATTATATAAAGATTTAAAACACTATGAGGATATTCCTTTAGATGAATATGAGAAACCTAGATTTGAAAGTATAGTTGCATTTATTGACACCGCTGACAAAGGTTCGGACTATTTGGCTTGTATTGTAGCAGGATGTTATCAGAAGGAACTATATATATTAGATATACTTTATACTCAAGAACCTATGGAAATTACAGAAAGACTTGTAGCAAGAATTCTCTATGATAATGATGTAACTATAGCTATGTTTGAAGCTAATAATGGAGGAGGACTATTCAGTAGACGTGTAAATGAAATACTCGTAAATGAGTATAATACAAACAAAATAATAATAAAAGAAAAGACTCAAACCAAAAATAAATGGACAAGAATAATGGTAACAGCACCGTGGATAATGGAACATGTGTTATTCCCTTCTAATGCAAAACATAGATGGAGAGAAGCTTGGGAACATTTAATTACATTTAGTAAGAGTGGTAAAAACAAACATGATGACCTAGAAGATTGTTTAACAGCTTTATGTGAAAACTTTGGACAAGGCATTAAAAAAGAAAGAAAAGTAAGAAGTATTAAGTTATCAGGAGTATAAGAGGTGATATATTGGAATTAATTAAAAATAGTAAGATAATTTTAAACAATGATTTTGATTTTGAAAACACGGCTTTAATAGAAAAGTTAATAGAAAATCACAAAACTATTGTAAATAATAGATTTAAGCAATTAGAAAGATATTATGAAGGAAAACATAAAATACTAGATAGAACTATAAGTGATCCTGACAAGCCAAATAATAAAGGAGTAGCAAATTTTTGTCAGTATGCTACAGACCAATTAACAGGATTTTTTATGGGGAAACCAGTTACATATGCATCTAGTAATAAGATTTATTTAGATAAATTAAATGAAATATTTAAAGATAATGATGAATCAAGTGAGAACCACACTTTAGCACATAAGTCTAGTATCAAAGGTCAAGCCTTTGAGTTAGTTTATGCAGATGAAGATGGGAATATAAAATTTACTGATTTAGATACTGATAGTGTAGTTTTCGTATATGACAATAGTGTTCAACAAAATACTCTTATGGCTATAAGATATTTTACTAATAAAGATATATTGACTGATTCTGAAAAAACAATAATAGATGTGTATACAAAAGATACTATATATCATTATGAGATGAATAAAGATGGAATTACATATATTAATGAAGAAAATCATTATTTTGGAGAAGTTCCTATAATAGAGTTTGCTAATAATAGATTTAGAACAAGTGATTTTGAAGGAATTATCACATTAAATGATATGTATAATCTTAACTTAGCAGATATAAGTAATGATATTGCATATTTCTCAAATTGCTTATTAGCTTTAGAGGGTATGGATGGGACTAATGAAGAAGATATTAAACTTTTAAAGGAAAATAGAACTTTATTATTACCAGAAAATGCAAAAGCTTATTATATTACTAAGCAATTAAATGATAGTGCAGTTCAAAATCATAGAAATAATTTAAAAGAAGATATTCATAAATTTAGTTATATTCCAGATTTAAGTGAGATAGGAAATGTCTCTAATATTAGTGGAACAGCTATTAAACAAAAGTTCTTTAGCACAGAGCAAGTTATACAGAATAAAGAAAGAATGTTTAAAAAGGCTTTAATGAAAAGAATTAAATTGATAACCAACTTCTTAAATATAAAGGAGTATAACTTTAATTCAAATGATATAGAAATACAATTTAATAGAAATTTACCTATAAATCTAGTTGAGTTTAGTGATAGTGTAGTTAAACTAGCAGGAACTATTCCTAATGAAATTTTATTTGAAACATTAAATAAATATGGATTAGAAATAGATGTGGAAAGAGCTATTGAATTAAAAAAACAAGAAGAGAATTTTGATCCTTATAAAGATAACTCTATACCTAATGGTGATATAAATGAGTAAAGATTATTGGGAGAAAAGAAGTCTTGAAACCATGAAAAAGATTTATAATGCACAGGAAAAGAAAAATAAAATTCTTATAGAGTCTTATAATAAGGTTTTAAAAGAAATTGAAAATGATTTGACTGAACTTTATAAACATATGGATAGCAATAATATTTCTTTATCAGAAGCTTATAAATACAATAGACTTAATAAGATAAAGAAGCAAATAGAAGATAGAATTGTTGAATTAGCAAAAGAAGAAACAAAATTCAATAAAGAAAGTTTAACTAATAATTATAAAGAAGCTGCTAAAATGGTATCTGATAATTTAGGCATTGAATTTGATAAAATTTCTAAAGAAGTGATTGAAGATGCTATACAGTATCCTTGGAGTGGTCATATGTTTAGTGAAATTATTTGGAAGAATGTAAGAGAACAACTTGTCTATAATATACAAAATATAATAGTAATTGGACTTGCAAAAGGTGAAAGTTATATTAATATGGCTAAGAAATTACAAAAGGAAATGGATAAAGGAATTTATAATGCTCTTAGAGTTATTAGAACAGAAACAGCTAATATAGTTAATAATGCAACTTTAGATAGATATAAATCTAAAGGAGTTAAAAAAATTAAAATTATAACTGCACCAGATGAGCGAAGGTGTGAAACATGTGGAAAGTTTCATGATAAAGTATATGAAATTGATAAAGCGCCACATTTGCCAAACCATGCTCAATGCAGATGTTGTTATGCACCAGTTATAGATATAGATTAATAATCTATGTCTTTTTTTATGCAAATTTTTACTTGTTTTTAATAAAAACATGGCTTTAATTAATAGTCACACGGACTTAAAACGGAGGTTATACATGGAAAATTTACAAGATCAAAACACAATAGAAACAACTGAGGTTACTACTGATGTAGAAAGTAAGGAAGTTGAAACTAAAGAAGAAGTTAAAAAGTTAGAGTTTACTCAAGAAGAGTTAGATAACTTAATTTCTAAGAGATTAGAGAGAGAAAAGAAGAAAGCTCAAGCTGAAAGAGAAGAAGCAGAGAAATTAGCGAAGATGAGTGAAGCCGAAAAACAACAAGCTCTGTTTGAAAAAAAGGTTAAAGAGTTTGAAGATATGAAGAAAAAATATGAGTTAGAAAAAATGGAACTTGAAGTAATAAAACAATTAAGTTCTAAGAATTTACCAACTCAATTTTCAAAGTATTTATTAAATGAAGATGCTGAGACTTCTTTTAATAATATAAAAGAGTTTGAAGTTGAATGGCAAAAAGCTATTGAACAAGCTGTAGATACAAGATTAAAAGGAAAAACACCACAGGTTGGAGTTGTTACAAATACGACTATAACTAAAGAACAATTTAATAAGCTTGGATTTTTAGAAAAGCAAAAATTCGCAACTGATTATCCAGAAGCGTACAAATCATTTATGAAACTTTAATTGTAGATTTCATAAATTTTATATAAATAAAAATAATTAAAAAAAAAGAAAGGCTACCGAAGGAGAGTAGGTAGAAAGGTGATTTATTTATGTCAAATACTGTAGTAGATGTAAAAGTTATGGGAGAAGTTTTAGGAGCAAGTTTACCAAATAAACTTAGATTTTCTGCATTAGCAGATGTTAACACAGACTTACAAGGACAACCGGGAGACACAGTAACAAGAGCTAAATATGCATATATTGGAGAAGCTACTAAAATTGAACCGGGTGCAGAAATTCCAGTAACAGATATGACACAAACAAGTCAAGACGTTAAAATCGTTAAAGCTGGTAAAGGTGTGCAGTTATTAGACGAAGATGTTAATAAGAGAGGACAAGAAATAATAGATGAAACTTATAATCAACTTGAAATGTCTATATTAGATAAAATAGACAGCGATTCTTTAGCTACTTTAAAAACAACTTCTGTTGTTAAGGATGCTTCATCATCAGGTCAAATTTCTTATGATTCAATTGTTGATGCAGTTGCTTTATTCGGAGAAGAAGATGATGAGCCAAAAGTACTTTTTATAAATACTGATCAAAAGGCAACTTTATTAAAAGATCCTAATTTCATAAGAGCTTCTCAAATGGGAGATCAAGTTGTTATGAAAGGAATAATAGGAGAAATAGGTGGTTGTCAAGTTAAGGTTTCTAATAAAATTAAAGAAGAATCTACTAAGTACAACAACTTAATAGTTAAAGCAGGTGCTTTAGGAATTGACTTAAAGAGAAATGTAAATATAGAAGAAGACAGAGTGCCTAAGAAAGGCTTAACTGAGTATTATGCAAATGCTCACTATGTTACTTTCTTAAAGAATGAAAAGAAATGTGTTAAATTAACAGTTTCTAAAAATCCTGCTGTATTTAGCTTACCTGCTGAAGAATCTGTAGTTGAAGAAAAAGCAAAATCAAAAAATAAGTAATACATATTAGGAGGGATATCCCTCCTTTTTTATTAAATAGGAGGTAGATATTTTGACTATATTAGATAAGTTTAAAATTTTAAATGATATAGATAAGCAAAGTGAATTAAAGGTTCAAGTGCTTATAAATATATGTACTAATAAAATATTAACTCTTACTGGACGTAATAGGAATGAAATTACAGAAGAACTAGAAGATTTAATTCTTGAGTTCACTATTTTAAGATGGAACAAATTAGGGGTAGAAGGATTAACTTCTCCAGATAAATTTACCGAGGCAATTTCTGATAATTTAATTCCGCCTGACATTAAAATACAACTTAATAAATTTAAAAAATTAAGGAGTTTTTAATTATGTCAGTTACTATTGATGATAAAGAGTTTAAAGAAGGTATAGATAAATTCATAAATCAGCAACTTAGAAAATCTATTATAGCAGGAATGGAAAAGGCATGTTTAAAAATAGAAGATACTGCTAAAGATAAAGCACCAAAAGATTTGGGACAATTAGCAGGTTCTATAGGAAGTGAAGTTGAAGATAATGGATCTGAGGTTGAGGGTTTTATAACAGCTACAGCAGAACATGCACCTTATGTACACGAGGGTACTGGTATTTATGCCAAAGGTGGAAATGGAAGAAAAACACCTTGGTTTTATAAAAACAGAGATGGTAAGGTTATAAAAACAAATGGACAAATACCGCAACCTTTTATGCAAGAAGCAATAGATGAAGAATGGAATAATATTAGCAAAATAATTGCGGGGGCTTGTAAATGGTAGATTTATTAAAAGTAATAGAAAATTGTACAGGTCTTAGAGTTATGAATACTCCTAAAACACCTGTTCCTAGAAGTCAAAGTGGAATAGAGTATTCCTATAAAACTTTAAGTGATGATGCGATAAAGGAAGTTATAAGATTAGACTTAGTTATTGTTACCTCACGATTAGAAGATGGTGAGAAAGCAATTAAAAAAATAAAAAAAGAATTACTTAAAGCTGGAGATGGTTCTAAAATCAAAGGTTTTTTAAAAATAGAATTTGCACCAAGTGGGACAATTGAAAAACCTGATATGAATGCGGTGCATAGTTTTATTAGCTTACTAATAACAAAAAGGAGTGTTGTGTAATGGCAGCTAAAAAAGAGTTTGTAACACTAGGTAGTGGAGATTTATATCTTACACTTTATACACCGGGTTCACCTATACCTGAAGATGTAGCATTTGAAGTTGAAGATAACAAAATAGGTGAAATTAAAGGTGGTGCAGAAATATCTTACACACCAGAAATTTATGAAGTTGTTGGAGATAGCGGAGTTTGTATCGAAAGATTTATAACTAAAGAAGAAGTTATCTTTAAAACTGGTATCTTAAAATGGTGTTTAGATACTTTAGATTTAATTTGTTTAGGAGCAGTTAAATCTAAGTCTGAAGGTAAAGAAGTAGTTAAAATAGGTGGAAAAGGAGTAAAGGGAATAAAACAAGTTGCTTTGAGATTCGTACATACTCTATCTGACGGAAAGAAAATAAGAATAACTATGGTTGGAACACCTTCAAATGGATTTACATTAACTTTTAATCCAGAAGAAGAAACTGTAATAGATGCAGAGTTTCAAGCTATGCCACAAGATGCTGAAGGGGTACTTTTAGAAATATCTAAAGAAGTAGACCCAGAGTAAAAAATCACAGGTAGTAAAGAAGTTTACTACCTTTTTTTGTAAAATTTATATTTAATAAAGGAGAAATGTTTATGTTAGATTTAAGTGTATTAAAAGAAAAAGTATGGGATGTTAAATTGTTTGATGGAGAAGTTTTACATATAAAAAGACCTTCGCAAAAGATGGTAATTGAAATGATGGGATATGAAGAAACTTTCAAAAAGCAAAAAGATGCAAAAAAGACATTAGGTACATTTACAAAAATGATACTAGATATATTAAATCATAATACTGAAGGTAGAGTTTTTACTGAAGAATATATAGATGAAAATTTTGATTTAACTTTAGGATTAGCATTAGTTCAAAGCTATATGGAATTTGTTAAAGAAGTAAATTCAAACCCAAACTAGAAATCCCTTCTATACCTACATTTGGTATTAAGAAGGGTAAAACAGAAGAGTATGAATATGAATTTTTTCCTTCTGCCAAAAAGGTTGCAGACTATTGTAATTTTTCTATAAATGATGCACTTGAACTGCCATGTGACATTTTTCAGTTAAGTTTAAGAAATGCTTATATTTTAGAATTACAAAGTACTGAAGAAGGAAGAGAGTATTTAGCAAAATGTAAGCGATTAAAAACTACTGAGATGGATTTAGATGGTTTATCTAGGGTTTATGATATTAAAGAAAAGGTGGTGGATTAATGTTTGATTTACCAGCTCTGCGTGTAAAAGTTAAGGCTGATATCACCGAAGCCGAAAAAGGTCTCAAAAAGCTTAAAGATAGTGGTAAAAAAGTAGCAGACTTAGGAGGTAAACTTACTAAGTCTGTTACAACTGTTTTAGGCGGTATTGGTATAGCTTCTTTGAAGGCTGCTTCAGATGTTTCTGAGATGGAAAGTAAATTTAATGTTGTATTCAAATCTCTTGCAAGTGAAGCGGATGGGTGGGCAACTACTTATGCTAATGCAATTGGGAGAAGTAAATATGAAATTAAAGAAGCTATTTCTAATCAAGCTGATTTATATCAAGGTATGGGGTTTACAGCAGATGAAGCTTATGAGTTATCAAAGCAGGTTACTACATTAGGATATGATTTAGCCAGTTTCAACAACGTAAATGATGCACAGGCGATCGATGCCATGACTAAAGCACTTATGGGAGAGACTGAAAGTGCAAAAATGTTAGGTGTAAACTTAACAGATACAATTATGGAAACTTCTGAATTTACCAAAGCTACAGGTAAGTCTTGGAAAGAACTGAGTATGGCTGAGAAGGCTCAAGTCAGATATCAAGAAGCAGTTAAGCAAAGTCAAAATGCTATGGGTGATGCAGAAAGAACATCAGATGGTTTTACAAACCAAATGAAAAGACTTAAAGGTAACTTTTATGATTTAGGAGTTCAAATTGGGAATGTTTTTCTACCTATAGCAAATACTGTTGTAACTGAATTTAATAAAATGCTTAGTGGAGTAACTAAGTTAATAAGTGAAAACCCTAAATTAGCACAAACTATAGCAGGTATTGGAACTACTTTAGCTATAATACCTCCATTAATATGGGCTATAGGTAAAGGAATGGTTTTATTTGCTTCTGCTCCAGCTTTATTTGCTGGATTAGCTGCTGGAATTGCGGTTGCGGGAGTTGCTTTTTTAGGATTAAATGAAAATGCACAAAGTACGCTTGATAATTTAACCTATAAGATAAGTGAGTTTTGCGGTAATTTTGTTCAAAGAATAACTGAAACAGCACCGGAACTATTAAGACAAGGATCACTAATGATAAGTCAGTTTGTTCAAGGTTTAACTGAAGGAATTCCAATATTATTGGAAACTGCTTTTACAATTGTAAAACTATTAATAACCACATTTATGAATACGTTTCCTACTATTATAAATACTGGTTTTCAATTAATTTTACAACTTGTAAATGGAATAGTGAGTGCTATACCTAATTTAGCGACAACAATTCTTAATATGGGATTAGATATGTTAAGTTGGTTCTTATCAAACTTACCTCAATGGTTTGATAGTGGAATACAAGTATTAACAAATATAATAAGGGGAATAGTACAAACTATACCTAATATAGTTCAATCTGTATTTGATACAGGAACTCAAATGTTAGACACTTTAATCAAGAGAATGCCTGAGTTTTTACAAAAAGGTAAAGACACTATTATAAAAATAATAGAAGGTTTAAAAGAAAGATTGCCTAGTTTATTAGACACTATGGGACAAGCAATTATGAAAACATTATCTAAGATAGCTGAAAGAATGCCTGAGTTTTTACAAAAGGGTATTCAGTTCGTAACAGAAATGATAAAAGGTATAGGTCAAAATTTGCCTGCTATTATGGGGAAAATGGGAGAATTATTAGGTGAATTAATAGCCAAAATAATTCAGTATTTACCACAATTCCTTTCTAAAGGGGTAGAAATAGTAGCTAAAATCATAGTAGGTTTAATCCAAGGAATTCCACAATTATTAAGTGCAGGTGTAGATTTAGCAGAAGGTATTTTAGATGGAATAGGTAGTATGATGAGTGGCTTCTTATCTATAGGTAGTAAAATAGTATCAAATATTAAGCAGGGTGTTATGAATGCATGGGGTAACTTTACAGGTTGGTTATCCAATAAGGTAAAATCAATTCCTATAATCGGTTCATTGTTCTCTTTAGATAGTCCTGAAGGAGATGGTAATGGTTTAACACCTACGATAACACCGAATCCTATGGCTAATTTAACTAGAAATGGATTAAGTTCTGTTCCTTCTATGTTTGGATTTATGCCTAAAAATAAAGGAATTGAATCTGGTGATTTCAAGAAAAACGTAGATCCTTTAATATCTAAACTTTCTGAATTAATGAAAGCTATGGATAATAAAGGTGGTTTGAATTTAACTATTGAGAATTTCTATAACAATACTGATAAAGATATTGAAAGTCTTGCAGAAGAACTAGCATCTTTATACAATCAAAGATTAGCTTATAGATAATTGAAAGGAGGTGTGTTTTGTGAGTTATTTTATTTTTAAAGGTATAAGTAGTGAAGAGATGGGACTTATAATAGAAAAAAATTGTGATATTACAAAGCCTAATCGAAAATACTTAGAATTTAAAGTTGAAGGAAGAGATGGACTCTTAACTAAAGATTTAGGTACTTATGAATGTACTACAAAAGAATTTTTAGTACATCTTATTAAAGAAGATATGCCTTCACTAGATTATCTTTTAGATTGGCTAGATGGAGAAGGTGAATTAATATCATCAACTTTACACAATAGACATTATATAGCTAGGGTTGATAATGAAATTCCATTAGAACAAATAATAGAAAATAGACTATATAAGTTTCCTATAAGATTTAAATGCCAACCATTTTCTTATAGAAATAAGAACGATGTAATACAAATAACAGAGCAAGGTACTGCCATTTCTAATAGTTGTACTAGACCAGCCAAACCATGCTTAACTGTATTTGGAAATGGAACAATTAATTTATCAATAACCTCGGATAGAGGAGTTTACCAAATAACTTTGAAAGATGTAGTTGATAGTATAACAATTAATACAGATACGATGCAATGTTATAAAGGTTTAGAAAACTGTAACTCTAAGATGACGGGAAAGTTTCCTATTTTACAAAAAGGTAAAAACACTTTTGAATGGTCTGGAGGAACAGTTACAAAAATAGAAGTAACACCTAATTTTGGTTATTTAATATAAAGAGATGCTTTTTACAGTGTCTCTTTTTTTATTTTGTTAAATAGGAAGGAAATAGTTTAAAAGTATGAATGATAATATGATAGTTTTATATCAAGAGCGGGAGACAAATTTTACTCACAATGGAATATGTGTATTAAATAATATCTGCATTAAGGCAGAGATTGAAGAAGAGTTAAATGGAATATATAATCTTAATTTAGAATTCTTAATACATAATAACAATACTTGGAAAGAAATAACTGAAGATAGAATTATAAAGGTAAACTCTTATTATACAGATCAATTATTTAGAATAGTAAATACAAGATTAGTTGGTAGAAATAAATTAAAAGTATTCTGTAGGCACATTTTCTTTGATCTAGGTAAAAACTATTTAGAAGATATAAGAGCAGAAAATAGAAGTGGTGCTTCTGCATTAGAATATTTTTTAAGAAACACCATAGACCAACATCCATTTACATGTACATCAGATATAACTGATATAAATACATTATATGCAGTTAATATGGGATTTTTAGAAATGTTAAATGGAGATAGGGATAATACTTTTATTTCTAGATGGGGTGGAGAAATTGAAATCAACAATTTTAATTTTAGTATAAATAAAAGAAGAGGACAAGATAGAGGAGTTCAGATCAGATATGGTAAAAATATGCTTTCTATAGAAAGGTATATTAATAGAGAGAGTATTATTACTAGAGTAAAGCCTTTTGGTTTTGATGGAATAACCTTAGATAAAGGTGAATTTGTAGAATCTCCTTTAATTAATAAATATCCAGTTGGAATAACAACAAAAGTAAAGTTTGAAGATATAAAAGTAAAAAGAGATCCAAACAATAATGAAGAAGAAGGATTTGAAACACTACCTGAGGCACAAAGAGCTTTAAGAGAAGAAGCAAGAAAATTATTTGATGAACTTGATTTAGACAAACCTAAGACAACATACAAAGTTGATTTTATAAGTTTGGAAGATACAGATCAATATAAAACAGCAGCTATACTAGAACGTTGTTGGTTAGGCGATACAGTTACCATTATAGATGAAGATTTAGGAATAGATATTAAAAATAGAATTGTAAGTTATAAATTTGACTGTTTAAGTAATAGATATGTTGAATTAGTTCTTGGGAATAAACTAGAGACTATTTTCAATGTTTTAGATAATAACTTAACTAATGGAAATTCTAATGATTCTACTGGTAGTGGCTCTGCTGGAGGAGATATTGGAAATGGAAATATAGATATAGATAAGATACTTCAACAGGCTCAAGAAAACGCAAAACAACTTATGGAAAACGGTATAGTAGATTCTCATGTTGTTGTCAGAAAAAATGAAATATTGATAATGGAAGATACTACAGATATTGCACAAGCAAAGAGATTAGTTAGGGCAAATAGAAATGGTATATTTTGCTTAACTGAAGGTTATAATAGTACACCTAAAACAGCTATTACGGCTGATGGAATTAATGCTACAGCTATTACTTTTGGAGAATTAAACGGTAGATTAATAATGGCAGATACTATAGAAGCAAATGCACTTACAGTAAATGCAGTTAAAAAAATAAGAGAAGATTTAGTTACTCAGGCACAATTGAAAGTTGAAGTAGATAAAATAAATTTAAAAGTTTCTTCTATAGAACAGACTAAGCTATATACACTTTTTATAAATCCAATAAATGGAACTAGTTTTAGGGTTGGAGTTGATGAATTAATACTAAAAGCACAAATTCAAGAACAAGAGCTAACAGGTGAAGTGACTGATATTTCTAATACTATAGATCCTAGGAGAGTGACTTGGATTAGAAAAAGTTCGGATGAAGCTGGAGATATAGAATGGAATAAAAAATATGAATCTGGTGCAAGACAGATAAAAATAACAAGAGCAGATTTAGTGAAAAACACTGCAAATTTTGCTTGTCAATTGCATGATGGTAAAGGGAATGTATTAGCTAAGGGATTTCTATAAATATAAATTTAAATATAATAATGATATAATATAAATAAGAAGGAGGTGTAGATATTGTATAGTAATTTGGAGGATATAATAATAAATTTAATTAATACTGGTATAGAAGGCGAGTATTGGGATTTTAAACAAAAATGGCATAAAGATAATGATGAATTATTGAGAGATATATTATCATTTGCAAATACCATTCATAATAAAGATTGTTTTTTAATAATAGGTGTATCAGATGACTGTGAAATAATAGGTGTTGAAGATGATGAAAATAGAAGAGAACAATCCAATCTTCTAGATTTATTAGGAAATTGCAATTTTGCTGGACAAAATGTACCAAAAATTAGTTTAGAGACACTGAATATAAATGGCAAAGAAATTGATATACTAATTATATTTAATTCTAATGATGTTCCTATGTATATTTCTAAAACCAACAATAAACAAAGAAGAATACAAGCAAATTATATTTATAGTAGGGTTGGAGATCGAAATACTCCTATGTCTGAGAATAGTAATATCTATATAATAGAACAACTATGGAAGAAAAGATTTGGACTTAATAGAGATAGTATAGAACTGTTTAAAGAGGCTTTGAAGGATAAGTGGAATTGGAATAGAAACAAACAAGGATGGTATTATAAATTCAATCCAGAATTTATGATAAAAGAGATAGAAAACGACTGTAATAGATTACCATGTTTTTATTCATATACTATGTGTAATGAAAGTACTAGTTACTATAATTTGCAAATTATATATAAAGGTACTATATTGGATGAATTTCTAGAGGTTGTATTAGATAGTGGTAGATATGTTACAATTTCACCATTATCCTATTTTGTTTCTAAGGATAGATATAATAGAAAAACTTTTGAATATAGATACTTTACAAAAGGTACTATTGAATATTTATTATACGATTTCTTATATAGAACAGATGAACTTCAATGTGAAGAAACTTGGGCTAAAAATAATTTTGATGAAGTTATTCTTATATTTAATAATGAAAAAGAGAAAAAAGAATTTGAAATATATGCAACTGAACATGTAAGTAGTATAGAAGAGTATGTTGCTTCAAATTTAAAACACATTAGAAATTATGTTCCTAGAAATGATAGGGAAAATAGAATGATTCAGGAAAAAATCGCTATAGGAACTATATGTAAAGTTTTGTTAGAGAACTTTAGAAAAGAAAAAATAAGGGTATGTGATTAAGTTCATATACCCTTATTTTTTGCGTTGATTTATTCATGGATTTTTATTTAATAATGTAATATACTTATAAAAAAGTTAGGAGAATTTATTTATGAGCAAGGAAATTAATTTAAGCGATGTTTTAGAATTTATAAAAAAGTATGGGTATAAATATAATTATCAAATTTAAAGAGAATTAGATAAAACAAGAAAATTCACAATTAAAGATATTGATCAAGAAATAAAAGTATTAATAGATAGTTTTTGATTTCCTATAGCTTGTTGTGTAGCTATGGGATTTTTTATTTGGAATATATATAATAAGATGAGTTTAACTTTAGATGAAGTTACTAAAACAAATTCAGAGTTAGTTTTAACTAATAGCTCATTAATTAAAAATATGGATAATAAAATAGATAAATTAGAAGAAAAAGTTGATAAGGTGGTTGATAATATAGGTAAATAAATGTTATACTGTTATTGAAAATATATCTAATATAACGGGTGTAAATAATTTTAGTATATATTTAAAAATATAGTAATATCAATAGTTACAAGAATTTTGACTTAATAAAGCGTTGAAATGATGGGTCTTATCGGTATGGGTAACAACCCAATGGTAGGAGCTACTGTTGCAGTTGCTGTTGCTGTAGAAGAAGGAATGAACAAATAATAGATATATCAACGCTTAGCGAAGAT
>Ga0129317_1000586_pt1 | contig 36405 bp, 35 predicted proteins | sample Cm1ome_FD_94430 | JGI IMG/M metagenome (GOLD analysis project Ga0129317, IMG submission 94430) | Eastern black-and-white colobus group fecal microbial communities from Wisconsin, USA - Cm1105 metagenome | ecosystem: Host-associated > Mammals > Digestive system > Large intestine > Fecal | place... | reverse complement strand
TTTTCAGTTTGTCAACAACTTTTTTCAACTTTTTTATTTTTGTTTGTCGGTGCTTGTCTCATCTCTGAGCTTTGCATCCGGCTTTTTCTGTGTCTCTGTGGTGTCTTCCGCAGCGACGTGTTATATACTACCATTGGTCTTTTATTTTGTCAACAGGTTTTTTAATTTTTTTCATTTTCTTATTTTGTCATTATTTTTTATTATGGCTTTTAGAAAATATCCATAGAACAAAAAACAGACTCGGCACAATTCTCATTTAGAAGTGAGTAAACATGCCAAATCTGTAACCTTTGTCTGCTTATACTATTTTTGCTTCTTCCTGCTGTCCGGCTATTTTTTAATACCCCAGAGTGCCGTTTCCCTATTTTTGACTCCTAGCAAAGCTAGGTGGGTAACCGCAGCAACAGTTTCTGCCTTCCACTGCAAACGGAGGCCTGGCATACGCCGTACGATATAGGAATCCCGTTTAAAGTAAATGTAGGTTCAAAACACAGAGATTGTCGAACACCCCAGGAATATGAAATTGTCTGATGACTTTGATTATACTCTAGTATATGCAGTTCTGCAACCCATTTTTCATAAAAATTCAGATTCCATTTTTATCTGTCTGTTTTTATTTATCTGTTGCAATAAGGCTATGCAAGACTTTCATACGTCGCACGAATTTCCTTGATAAAGTCACCGCTGTTTAACACTGTTACATCCTTCAGTGTAGTGATCATCGCAAGATCTTTTGTCATCTTTCCGCTTTCAATTGTAGTAATTACCGCCTTTTCCATGCGATCCGCATACTTCTGAAGTTCCGGAAGTCCATCGATTTCTCCTCTTTTTCTCAGCGCACCGGTCCAAGCAAAAATTGTTGCCACAGAATTTGTCGAAGTTTCTTCGCCTTTTAAATATTTATAGTAATGACGCTGAACTGTACCATGAGCTGCCTCATATTCATAATTTCCATCCGGCGATACCAGAACAGAAGTCATCATTGCAAGTGAGCCAAACGCTGATGATACCATATCGCTCATGACGTCACCATCGTAATTTTTACATGCCCAAATAAATCCGCCTTCTGATTTCATCACTCGCGCCACCGCATCATCGATCAGTGTATAGAAGTAAGTAATCCCTGCTGTTTCGAATTTTTCTCTATAATCCCGATCAAAGATCTCCTGAAAAATATCTTTGAAGGTGTGATCATATTTCTTCGAAATCGTATCCTTTGTCGCAAACCAAAGATCCTGTTTTGTATCAAGCGCATAGTTAAAACAGCTTCTGGCAAAGCTTGCAATAGAGCGGTCCAGATTGTGCATTCCCTGAAGAACTCCCGGCCCTTTAAATTCAAAAATTGTTTCTTTCTGTACCGTTCCATCCTCTGCTGTAAATACAAGCTCTGCTTTCCCCGCACCCGGGATTTTCATTTCTGTATTTTTATATACATCACCATACGCATGACGTGCGATTGTAATCGGCTTTTTCCAGGTACGCACATACGGTTCAATTCCCTTTACTGTAATCGGAGCACGAAATACCGTTCCATCCAGAATCGCACGGATCGTACCATTCGGACTTTTCCACATTTCTTTCAGATTGTATTCTTTCATACGGGCAGCATTCGGTGTGATTGTCGCGCACTTCACTGCAACTCCGTATTTTTTATTTGCATTTGCACTGTCAATGGTTACCTGATCGTTTGTTTCGTTTCGATGCTCCAGCCCAAGATCATAATATTCACTTTTCAGATCAATATACGGATAAATCAATTCATCCTTGATCATTTTCCAGAGGATTCTGGTCATCTCGTCACCATCCATCTCAACAAGTGGTGTCGTCATCTTTATTTTTTCCATAAATATTTTCCTCCTCTTTTTCTGTACAATCCAAGCAGATATTCACAGTGCACCTCATCGCTCTTTCTATCCTATGGCATTGCTGTGTCAGGCAAATATCCGTAATCAATCTTATAACCAAATCCTTGCTGCGCATTTTGCCGGAGGAAACACCTCTTCTCCGATGCAAAAAGTATTAACAGAAATATAAAGCTTTCCTGATCCGGTTAAATTTTTGTATCATTCTATCATTTTCTCATCCCGGCGTCAAACAAAATATCCCCATCTTTTCCTCCCATGATGTTATTGAAAAAAAGTCTGCTCATATCCGGCATTCCCCAGCCCTGACGGTTATGTGGAAGTCCTATATCCCTGGCACACGCTTTCATGCGCATTTTAACCTGCATATTTGTCAGATTCGGTTCCCGCTGCAGCAAAAGAGCAGCCCCGCCCGCCACCGCAGGTGCTGCCATCGAAGTCCCACTCTTAGCTGTATAATATCTTCCGTTTCTCCATCCGAAAGAACAGGAAACTATACCCGTTCCAGGTGCCACCAACTCTGGCTTACAGATACACTCTATTGTCGGTCCGCACCCTGAATAGCTGACAATTTCTCTTCCTGATTTTTTTCCGAAATCGTCCGCAGCGCCTACTGTAATTACTTTTCTGCTGTTTCCGGGAACAGTAATGCTGCTCCTCTCCGGTCCCTGGTTCCCCGCAGCCACAATTACCGTAATTCCAAGATCCCATACTTTTTCCACACACCGCACGAGTCGAAATGCATCTGCATCTTCCTCATCCTTTGTTGTCCCCGCTGAGATATTCACGATACGAATTTTATATCTCTGATAATTTCCACACACCCATTCCAGTGCCGCTATTAAATGCTCCAGGCGCCCCTGCCCCCAACGATCCAGTACTTTCAGGCTGATCAATCCGCATCCAGGCGCAATTCCTGTATACTTTCCTTTTCCTGCTGCTCCGCTTCCACCGACAATCCCTGCCACATGAGTCCCATGTGACGCATCGTCATAAAGCTTCTTTTTTTCATTCACAAAATCATGAAATGCAAGTATTCTTCTCCCAAAATCCGGATGCATGCAAATACCGGTATCCAGAATCGCTACATTAACACCTCGCCCATCAATTCCTTTTTCATGCAGTTCGTCAACATTCAATTCTGCTCTTACACGGTCCATCTCTGCCCCCTCTCTCCTGCATACCGTAATCTCTCTTAGTCTGAACTGCTCCGCCCGAAAAGTCTGCGTCTGTTTCCCCTTCTTATAACCAAGGTATGTATCTTCTTGATTTTCGTACCATTGTTCCACCGGATTTTTATGAGAATCGTTAGCATAGATAGCAGGGTTAAACGCCCGAAACCACGATGTGCTTATGTAAGAGTGGTTTTATGGCCGAATACCCCGCCCCGATATGAGCATAAAAGCGGAACTTAAGCTTCACGATATGCGAATATTGATCAGACTTGCGGGGGACGAAGTACGGAACAATCCGCAAGGCATCATCTTTTGGCCTTAACATCCAGCATATAAAAAAGACCTCCATCCAAGGACAGAGATCTCTTTATTCCCCACTGATTTATTTCTCTAAAAAGAAATACAAACACACCAGGATACCAAGTATGATCCGATAATACCCAAACACCTTGAAATCATGCTTTTTGATATAGCCAAGCAGAAAACGAATGATAAACAGGGATGATACAAATGCCGTCACCATACCAATCAGCAGAATCACCAGCTCTGTCTGTGTAAATACAAGGCCAAACTTCCATATTTTCAGAAGGCTGGCTCCAAACATAACCGGAATTGCCAGGAAAAATGTAAATTCTGCTGCTACAGTTCTTGATACCCCGAGCATCAGTGCACCGACAATTGTCGCACCTGATCGCGAAGTTCCAGGGAAAATCGCTGCAATCAGCTGGAAAATACCGATCAAAAATGCTGTTTTAAAAGAAAGTTCTCCAAGTGAATTAATCTTTGCCGTTTTGCCCTTATGACCGGTTTCCACAATCAAAAAAGCAACACCAAACAAGATCAGCATAATTGCCACGGTAATATAATTATAAAACAGCTTCTCAAAAAGATCATTAAACAAAATACCGATAATTGCAGCCGGTATGCACGCAACCAATATTTTTCCCCACAAAAGAAAAATATCTGGTTTTATGTATCTGCGAATTCCACGCACCGAATGTCTCCTTCTGCGTCCCTCCGGCTTGCCAAACGGAAAAATATCATTCCAGAACAGAATTACAACCGCCATAATTGCGCCAAGCTGAATTACCACTTCAAACATACTGTAAAAAGCATCCGATACATCCAGTTTAACAAACTCATTTAAAAGAATCATATGTCCCGTACTGCTGATCGGAAGCCATTCCGTGATGCCTTCTATGATTCCAAACAAAAATGCCTTTAGAAACTCAATCATACTAAGCTGCCCTCTCTTTTATTTTTTTCAGCTACAGCATAACACACAGCATTCTTTTTTACAAGCTATGCGTGTTTTTTTCATTGTATTCCTTCTTTTCCTATGGTAGAATTGTATAAAATTGTTTCTTCTGTCTGTACATTTTCCCACTGTATGCACAATCTGAAGAAACCTGCATTTTATTTCAAGGAGATTATTTATGGAACGAGAAAAACTTAAATCCCGGCTGGGCTTTATTCTGCTTTCTGCCGGATGCGCAATCGGCATCGGAAATGTATGGAAATTTCCCTATATTGCAGGACAGGGAGGCGGTGGTGCTTTCGTACTTTTCTACCTGCTTTTCCTGATTCTTTTAGGCCTTCCGATCATGACCATGGAATTCGCAGTTGGACGCGCCAGTCAGAAAAGTCCGGTAAAAGCCTATCAGGCTCTTGAAAAACCAGGCCAGAAATGGCATATTCACGGCTATTTCACTCTGATCGGCTGCTATCTGCTGATGATGTTCTATACTACTGTTGCCGGATGGATGCTGCATTATTTTTATCTGACACTTACCGGTAAGCTTTCCGGACTCGATTCCTCCTCAGTAGCAGGCAAATTCACAGAAATGCTCGGCGATCCTGTCACAATGGCCTTCTGGATGATCGTTGTGGTTGCACTCGGTATCCTTGTATGCGCAAAAGGTCTGCAGAACGGGCTTGAAAAGATCACAAAAATAATGATGATCGCATTACTTGCCATCATGATCATCCTCGCTGTAAACAGCTTTTTCATGTCCGGCGCCAAAGAAGGCCTTCGTTTTTATCTGATTCCAGATTTCTCCCGCATGAAAGAATCCGGAATTACCGGCACACTCGTAAACGCAATGAATCAGGCCTTCTTTACGCTGAGTCTCGGAATCGGTGCAATGGCTATTTTCGGAAGCTACATCGGCAAAGATCATTCTCTACTCGGAGAATCTCTTCGCATAGTTGTTCTGGATACCTTCGTGGCAATCACATCAGGTCTTATTATTTTTCCGGCCTGTTTTACTTACAATGTTGACCAGACCTCCGGCCCAAGTCTGATCTTCATTACGCTTCCGAATATTTTTGCGAATATGTCTCTGGGACGTCTGTGGGGAAGTCTTTTCTTTCTTTTCATGTCCTTTGCAGCACTCTCCACAGTCTTTGCTGTGTTTGAAAATATTATCTGCTGCGGCATGGATCTGACCGGATGGACAAGGAAAAAATCCTCCATCGTAAACTTCGTACTCATCACCCTGCTCTCGCTTCCATGTGTATTTGGTTATAATATCTGGAGCTGGGATGGTTTTTCTGTATTTGGCGGCGCCGTTCTTGATTTCGAGGATTTTCTGGTCAGCAATTTGTTCCTGCCTCTAGGCTCTCTTATTTATTTGCTTTTCTGTGTAAGCCGGCACGGTTGGGGATGGACCAATTACATGAATGAAACGAATACCGGTAAAGGCCCGAAGATACATAACTGGATGTGCTTCTATCTTACCTATATTTTGCCGCTTGTCGTTCTGTTTATTTTTGCATTCGGCATTTATGATAAATTCTTCGCAAACAGATAATCGGTTCTTCCTTTACCTATTTTCAAAAACATGATATACTGGTTGATAAAAGTATCTGCATAAAACAGAACATTTTTTCAGGAGCCACAGTTTCTGCCAAAACAGGCTCCATGAAATACATTAATGAATCAGATTTTAATACAAGGAGGATGTTTATGGCCGTTAATGAATCTGCCGAAAACTATCTGGAAACGATTCTGGTGCTCAGCCATCGGCTTCCAGTTGTTCGTTCCGTCGATATTGCCAACGAACTCGGCTTCAAAAAATCAAGTGTAAGTATCGCAATGAAAAATCTTCGCGAAAAAAATCACATTGTCGTTTCTGAAAGTGGTTTTATCACGCTTACAGAAAGTGGACGTGCGATCGCAGAAGAAATTTATGAACGTCATCAGTTTTTATCCACATGGCTGACGAAGCTCGGAGTTGATCCGACAGTAGCTGCACAGGACGCATGCAAGATTGAGCATGTAATCAGCCGCGAAAGCTTTGATGCTATCAAAAAGCATATTCCTTTATCAAAGGTTTCCGTATAAAGTCCGAACAAACAGCCCGGTCCGGTTACAGATATTTCTGCAGCCGGATTTTTTCATAACACAGGAAATTTCACTTTCTATGTCATAAAATACTTCTCTTCTGCCTGTCCTTTGCATATCATTATTTCCAAATGATTTTACTCTGATTCACGGAGGAACTCAATGACTCCCCTTTCTTTTCCTGCTTTATCAGAAGACTACTCCGATATCATCGTACGACGTCAGTATCTTCCATCTGACCCGAACAAAGCCTTTCCGGAACAGATTGTTAACAAACAGTACAGCATCCTTTATGCCCCTCTTTCCGAAGCACTTGCAACCACATCACAAATCGGCTATTCCAGCGTACCAAAACTATTTACCTTTCAAAATACCGTCAGTCTGGAAACCTCCGGCATTCTTTCCGTTCAGGCTCAACCGTATCTTGCCCTGTCCGGAAAAGATGTTTTAATCGGTTTTCTTGATTCCGGTATTGATTACACGCATCCGGCCTTTCGTAATTCGGACGGTACGACACGAATCCTTGGCATCTGGGATCAGTCAGACCAAAACGGAACTCCACCTCCTGGATTTCTCTACGGTTCTTCCTATTCAAGTGAAGAGATCAATCATGCACTGTTTTCTTCTCAGCCGCTTTCCGTCATCCCGGAATCCGATGAATACGGGCATGGCACCGCGGTTGCCGGAATTGCCTGCGGCAGTGCCGATACAAAAGCTGATTTCATCGGCGCTGCGCCCGAAAGCAATCTTCTCTTTGTATGTCTGAAACCTGCAAAAGCATATCTCCGGACATACTTCCTCATCCCGGAAAGTGCGGTTGCTTATCAGGAAAATGATCTGATGCTCGGTGTCCGTTATCTTATGGAAACAGCCAGAAATCTGCAGCGCCCACTCGTAATCTGTATTGCACTTGGTTCCAATCAGGGTGGACATACCGGAAACACACCTCTCGAAGACGTTCTCACTGCCACAGAAGCCGTAAACGGTTCATACGTAGTAAGTGGTACCGGAAATGAAGTAGGTGCAGCACATCATTATTCCGGAAAGCTTTCTTCCGCAAATGAATCGATTGATATTGAATTGCTGATTGACCGCGAAACTTCAGGCGTTCCTGTAGAATTCTGGAGTGATTCACTTTCCCTTTATAATATTGGTTTTATTTCACCGCTTGGAGAATCAATTCTTCCCGTCTACCATGGTCCTGTCACGTTCCGAACCTTTCCTTTTCTCCTTGAAAATACAAAAATAGAAGTCTATTACACTGCTCTCGAAATGCTAAGCGGCCATCAGATGGCTTTGATTCGAATACTGAATCCCACTCCCGGACTATGGCGCCTGCGCATCACAAGCCAGGAAAATTCAAACGGCACCTTCCATCTATGGCTTCCCATTTCCGGTCTCGTTTCACCTGATATTCGCTTTTCTTCTCCGGATCCGGACACCACACTCACCATACCGTCCTGTGCAGAACCAATTTTGTCCTCCGGAACCTGCAACGCCGCAGACGGCAGCCTGTTCCGTGCTTCCGGACGAGGTTATCCACGCAGTGGAATAGTAAAACCAGATTTTGCCACGCCAGGTGTTTCCCTCACCGCTCCTGCACCCGGAGGAGCTTATCAAGGCTTTACCGGTTCAAGCGCTGCCTCCGCACTGACTGCCGGCAGTGCGGCGCTGCTCGCACAGTGGGGACATCACCGTTACCCAACACGTTATCTCACTGCACGGGAATTAAAAAATCTCTTTCTGCGCGGAACTACGCAGAATCCTTCGTACAATTATCCGAATCGGGAATGGGGCTATGGAACCATGAATCTTATGAAGATCTTCAAAACGTTCGGACGGCCGTAATCTCCCGTAAAGCAGGCGCTCCATCCACTTCACTACTTTTTTGAAAATTTTTCACCCTATAACAGTTCATGCATAAAATACATTGTAAAAAATATTTCGGAGGAATACGAAATGAGCGACTTGACAGCAACAAATTGCGGATGTGGATGCGGATGTGAAAACACAAACACAACAGGAGGATGCTGCAGCTGGATTTGGATCATCCTTCTTCTTTCCTGCTGCGGTGGATGCGGCAACAATAGCTGTGGTAACGGTTTTGGTGACAACAGCTGTCTTTGGATCCTGATTCTTCTGTTTTGCTGTGGCGGCTGCGGTAACGGTACAAATTTCCTTGGCGGCTGCGGCAACAACGGCTGTGGCTGCTAAGCAATTAAAGAATATGAGGCGGAGCAATATGCTCCGCCTTATTTTTGCTTTACCGGATTTTTCGTTTTTTCCGATCATCTCCCTGTTTTTCTTGTCTGCATCTTTTTTCTTCTGTTTCTTCTTTCTTTTCCGGCTTTCCTTGTTCTCTTACTTTTTCATACATGCACGTATCATCGACTTCATAAAATGCATTTCCGTCAATTACAATATGAGACTTCATGCTCGTTTCTCCATTCCCTTTTTATTACCCTATTCACAGAATGCCCGAAAGTTCCCGGGCCGTTTACGCACAGTCTGTTCCTGTCTCACACTCGAAGCAGGGGAATGCTTATTCTGCAGTAAAACGGATATGCGCAATCCGCCTTCATAACTACGTTCAACTCATTTGCATATTTTTTCTTCTCATACATAAGTATGAAATAAAAGCACACAAAGGAGCTTTCGTTTTATGATGACAATGATTGATCAGGTTGCGAATCAGCATCACCTCCAGATGATAAAAGCCATGCTTCCATATCTTCCCCCTAAGAAGCAGAGAACGTTGTGCTATTGCATCAAAATGATAGAACTGCAGAATATCTCTGCCTTTTACAGCAGCCAAACCTGCCACGCGCAATCATATCAGAACAGCTCATTTGCCAGTCCGGCAGAGATTCTGAATGATATCCGAGAATATTGTGACGAAGAAGAACAAGTAATCATTGATCAGCTGCTGCAAACTCTTTCCATGTTCGAGCTATACACTGCCATGGCTCAAACTTTTCCGGAGACTGGTACCGTTCCTTCCGACCAGGCTGAGAATAACGCGTTTCAAAGCAACGCATAATCTGTTTTTTTATAAGCAAAATAACTTTCCGGGCATATTATACTTAACAAAATGACACTCTTATCGAAAGGATTTATGATGAATCTGGAATCACTGATACAAAATCCTGCTCTTGACGGAATTGATCCGGTCAAATTGCAGCTTCTCTTCTCTTTGGCTGCTCAGGCCGGAAACAAAAAACAAAATGAGCTGCTTCCCTTTTTAATGTCCGCAGTAACCGGACCAAAAGAAAAACAGCTCTCATTTCAGCCGTCCGAAATTGACTCAATCATTGAAGTTCTGAAAATCGGAAAATCCCCGCAGGAAATCCAGCAGATCGAGCGTGCCTGCACTTTGATGCGTCAGTTTCGCACTGCTCAAGGTAGCCGGAAGCCCTCTGCACAAACTCAAAAATAACATATAAACCAAGCTTTTTCTGCTTATCCCTGCTTCTTCAGAAGCCGCAGCGCAAGCATCTTCAACGCTTCTTCCTTTGCTTTTTGCCGTACCTCATTGCGCTCTCCGGAAAAATGGTATTCTTTTACTTTCACCTTTCCACACACTGCGCAGCCGATATAAACAAGTCCCACTTCCTCCTCTGAAGCTCCCGATGGCGGACCTGCATAGCCGGTCACAGAAATGCAGCAGTCTGCCTTCGCAGCTCTCGCTCCTCCGAGCGCCATCTCCTTCGCAGTCTGCCTGCTCACTGCTGTATATTTTCTGAGCGTTTTTTTTCGGACGCCTGCCATCTGATGTTTTGCTCTGTCACAGTATGTCACGTAACCCTGATGAAAAACAGAAGAACTGCCAGGTACAGAAGTAATCGCTGCTGCAATCATTCCACCGGTACAGGACTCTACTGCTGTCATTATATAATTCTGATTTTTCAGAAGCGCAACAACCTGCTGCTCCACGGAAATTTCAGCTGTTTCATCCGTATTTTTTCCATTCTTCCTTTCTGTAATTTCCGACTGCAGCTCTGATTTTTGTTTGATCCGTGTTTCATTCTTTTTTTTCTTCATATTGTTTCTCCTTTCTGCACATCCCGGCAACCCTGCCAGAATCCATATCAGATGCGCCACCCTATATCTTGAGTCAAGCGGATCTTCACAAGCCGCTTCGCTACTTGTAGAACCATAAAGAATCCAGGCTCGTAAGGAATCCTCCCGTAAACGGATCCCTCCTTACGAGATTCCGCAAGCGGGCCCCTCCTTGTGATATTTCATAACCGAATAGCTGCTTCGGTTAAAACTGATACAAAAAAAGAATCCCCTCTGCAGGATTCTTTTTTGTTATAAGTTATAGGATAAACATACTTGCTTTTGGGCCTACATCTCTCCTGCAAGCACACCGCGGTTCTTCACCAGATAATCTACCAGTGAGATCACAGTCAGAATAACTGCAATCCAGATCAGGATCTGCGCAGCTACGTTAAACACGCCGCCAAGATCCAGAATCAGCAAAATCACCATCAGCATCTGAGATACTGTTTTGAATTTTCCCCAATAGCTTGCTGCGATCACAACTCCCTTATCTGACGCAACAAGGCGAAAACCACTGATGATAAATTCACGCCCAATGATAATAATCACGATCCACGCAGCAAGCGCTCCTTTTTCTACCAGGCAGATCAATGCTGAGCATACCAGAAGCTTGTCCGCGATAGGATCCATAAATTTTCCAAAATCAGTGACAAGATTATCTCTTCTTGCAAGATATCCATCCAGCCAGTCTGTCATACTCGCCAGAATGAAGATTACAGCTGCAACATATTTAGATGCTGCACCAAGTCCATTCCACAACATAAATACCACAAACACCGGTACCATGCACACTCTAAGTACTGTCAGTTTATTTGGCAGATTCATTTTTTTCACTCCTCTTTTCAGTCTGCAAGTTCTCCGATCAGATCATACTCTGCTGATCCTGTGATTCGTACACGGGCAAAATCTCCAGAGTTCAACTCTTCAGCCGTCTGAATAAACAGTAATCCATCAACGTTTGGCGCATCTCCGTAGGTTCGTGCGACGTAAGCATTCTCATCAGCCACCTTGCCTTCAACCATTACCGTAACAATATTTCCTGTCCGGTCCTGAGCCTTATCAAACGCAATTTCCTGCTGAAGCTCCATCAGTTCCTCCTGCCAGGCCAGTTTTACTTCCTCATCAATCTGATCCGGCATTGCAGCTGCCGGCGTATCTTCTTCCTGTGAATAAGTAAATACGCCCAAGCGGTCAAACTCCATTTCATCAATAAAGGCCATCATTTCTTCGTGCTGTTCCTGTGTCTCACCCGGAAAGCCTGCAATCAATGTTGTACGCAATACAATATCCGGAATTTCCATTCTGAGTTTCGCGATAATCTCCTTAAGATCTGCCTGTGTTGTTCTGCGTCCCATCCGTTTCAGGACTGCATCGCTTGCATGCTGAATCGGAAGGTCAAGATAATGACATACCTTTTCTTCATCGCGCATCGTATCAATCAGTTCATCATAGATTTCTTCCGGATAACAGTACAGAAGACGTATCCAGCGAATTCCACTGATTTTACAGAGTTCACGCACCAACAGGTGCAGTGATTTTTTTCCGTAAAGATCAACGCCATATACTGTAGTTTCCTGCGCAACGAGGATCAGTTCTTTTACTCCTTTATCAGCAAGATCTTTTGCCTGAGCAATCAGCTGTTCCATCGGCACACTGCGATAGCGGCCACGCACTTTCGGAATAATGCAGTACGTACAGCATTTATTGCAGCCCTCCGCAATTTTTAGATATGCATAATGTCCGCCTGTCGTAAGTACCCGCCCGGCATCTGTCTTCGGAAGTACATTTAAAGACTCAGTCTCTACTTTTCTGTCTCCTGCAAGTGCCTCATCAATTGCCTTCACAATTTTGTCATAAGCCGTTGTACCAAGCACCATATCCACTTCCGGCACTTCATCCAGTATTTCCTGTTTATACCTCTGTGCCATGCAGCCGGTTACGATCAACGCCTTGCAACTTCCTTCTTTTTTATATTCAGACATCTCAAGAATCGTCTGAACACTCTCTTCCTTTGCATCGTTGATAAAACAGCAGGTGTTAATGACAATCACATCTGCCTGTACTTCATCATCGGTAAAAGTATATCCTCGCTTCTGAAGAAGCGCAAGCATTTCCTCGGAATCAACAAGGTTCTTGTCGCATCCAAGAGAAACAAAAAATATTTTCATGTATTACTCCTGTTCTTTTCCGGTATCCGTCGTATGTCCCGACACGACCACGGTATTCTTCTGTGTCTCTGCGTGTGCCTGCTGCTCAAGCAGTTCCTTCAGATCAATATCAGGATTGGCCTTCTGAATCTTTTTCAGCTTTCTAAGGCGCGTTTGAATACAGATCAGGCTTACAAGATTGACCAGCCCATCCAAAATCAGGCAGATTCCGATATATAAAATCATATATCGTTCTTCGCCAAATGGATTACATAAAAGCACAGCTCCAAGCACTCCGATCACAAGCGCACAGATCAAGATCAGATACCACTTTTTCATGCGCAGCTTCTTCATATTGAATGCACTTTGAATCTTAACAATCGCACCGAGCAGCAATATAATTCCCATTGCAAATGGCAGCACAGAGCTTAAAAACGTCGGATTCAGCAGAATAAAAATGCCAAATGCAAGACAAACAATGCCAATCACAAGATCCATCTGGAGAAATCCCTCCAGCGTATCTTTTGTAAAATACATAATTCCATAGGAAATACCGATAACAATCATCGCAACGGCAAGCCCATAGCAAATCATCTGCACAGAAAGTGTCGGCCACGCAAGCAGCACAATACCGAGCACCACGTAAAGTGCAGAAATAAAAATATAACTTTTACTGAACTGCTTTACTTCCTTCAAAAAGCATCGTCCCTTTCTCAGCCTTCTTCAGACTCTGTTTCTTCCTGCTCCGGGAGGATCTTGATCTCTCCCTTATAAAGCTCATCGACTGCCTTGGAAAGTGGTTTTGAAATTACCGGCACATCCAGATCTCCGGTTGACTGACGGTCAATAATCTGACGGGCACGTTTTGCAGTTGCAATCACAATGGAATAACGGCTGTTTACTACCGGTGCCTCGCCCTCCTCAACGTCACTGTTTACTACTTTGATTAATTCTGAATAAGATGGATGCAGCATGTTTATTGTTCTCCTTTCAAATATTCTGTAAGATCCTTCTGGATCTGGCTGATAAATTCCAGATTCCGGTTTATTTTATTATGCTGAACCTCGATCAGGCTGTGAAGATGTTCCACACTCTGATCCAGCTCATCATTAATAAGCATATATTCGTATTTATCTACTTCCTTTGATTCTTCTACCGCTCTTCTCAGACGTTCTTTTATGACTTCCTCCGTCTCTGTACCGCGTTCCGTCAGACGTTCCACCAGCGTCTTTGCATCCGGCGGCATTACATACACAAGAAATGTATCCGGATACCGTTCCTTGATCTTGAGTGCTCCCTGCAATTCAATCTCAAGAATAACGTCGCGCCCCTGCGCCATCTGTTCCTCAACATAATCCTTCGGTGTTCCATAATAATTACCGCAGTAGCAGGCGTATTCAAGCAGCCTTTCCGTCTCAATCAGAGCTTCAAATTCTTCTTTTTTTCTGAAGAAATATTCCCTTCCATCAATTTCTCCCTCGCGCGGGTTCCGCGTCGTTGCTGAAATCGAAAGCGCATACTGATCTTTATATCTTGCCATCAAATGCCTGACCAGTGTTCCTTTTCCGACACCGGAAAAACCGGAAATCACAACGAGAATTCCCTTTCTGTTCATTGCTCTTCTCCTCTCATTTCCTGTTCTGTCAGCTGAGTTGCAGCAAAACGTCTTGCAATCGTATCAGGCTGTACCGCGGAAAGAATGATCTGTTCCGTTTCCAGTACAATTACTGATTTTGTCCTGCGCCCCTGCGTCGCATCAATCACCTTCTGCTGCTCCTTGGCATTTTGCACCAAACGTTTGACCGGAGCCGCGTCCGGATTTACAACCACAGCAACCTTCTGTGCATTGACCAGGTTGCCAAAGCCGATATTTACGAGTCCTGCCATCTCTTCCCCTTTCTTTCTCAGCCAGACAAATTGCCTCTGCCGGTCTTGCCTGTGTTATATTTACAGCAAAACCATAAATAATGCAATCGGAACGGTTTTGGCGAGCCGGATTAGATGCAGTATTTTATAATTTTGCTATAGCTCCAGATTATTCTGCACCTGTGTTTTAGAATGTTATTCAATATTCTGGATCTGCTCGCGGACTTTCTCGATCTCAGTTTTGAGGTCGATCGCCACATTTGAAGTAACAAGATCATTCGCCTTCGAAAGAATCGTGTTTGCCTCGCGATTCATCTCCTGCGCAATAAAATCAAGCTTACGGCCGATGCTTCCTCCTGCAATCAACGCTTCTTTCATTGTCGCGATGTGGCTTCTCAGACGAACAGTTTCTTCATCGGTGCATATTTTATCGGAAAAAATAACAACCTCAGCCGCTATGCGACCTTCGTCAATCTGCACATCCTCCAGGAGCTCTTTTACCTTTTCCTCAAGTCTGCCGCGATATTCCGCCACAATCTGCGGATAGCGTTCCTCTATGAGAGTTACATTTTCGTTCATTCTTTCCAATTTGTCAAGAAGATCTGTCTTTAATGCTTCACCTTCCTGCTCTCTTGCCTTCACAAACAAAACACAGGCTCCCTCTACGGCCTTTTTCAGGCCGGCCCAGATTTCTTCCTCATCGATATCCTGCTCCTCCATCGTAAATACTTCCGGACATCGTCCGAGTGAAGATACACTGATATCGTCTTTAAGACTGAATTTTTCCGCCATCTGACGAAAATATTTCAGATACTGTGCAGCAAGCTCTTCATTATATTTCAATGCAACATTTTCTTCTGCATAATCCTCATACGTAATAAATACGTCCAGCTTCCCGCGCTGCACGTACTGCTTCAGGACATTTCGAATCGCTGCCTCAAAAAAACTCAGCTTTTTCGGCATCTTAATACTCACATCAAAATAACGGTGGTTCACCGCTTTCATCTCAACGGTAAACTTTCTGCTTTCCTCGTGATTTTCACATCTGCCAAAGCCCGTCATGCTCTTAATCATCGCTTTTGTCATTCCTCTCCTGTGTCAGATCTCTCATTTCACAATTGCTTTTGCTGTCATTTTGCCGTTTTACGGCAGAATTACCCATATTGATTTATTATAATCGATTGCTTCTCTTCCGTCAATGCCAATTGTTTTTTTCCTTCAAATCTGATATGATAAATGGTATTGTTCCGTATGTGGAAAATTTTGATACAAAAGGAGATTTTTATGGCTTTAGATGGTATTGTAATTTCCAATATAGTAGCTGAACTAAATGACCGTCTGGCAAATTCCCGGATCGCAAAAATTGCCCAGCCTGAGTCGGATGAAATCCTGCTGACCTGCAAAAGCCCCTCCGGACAGGCACGGCTTCTGCTCTCTGCCGGTGCCAGCCTCCCTCTCATTTATCTGACCTCTGTAAACAAACCGTCTCCGGTAACCGCACCTGCATTCTGTATGCTTTTGCGCAAGCATATCGGCGGTGGAAAAATTCTGCGCATCTGGCAGCCCGGGCTGGAACGCATTATCCATTTTGAAATTGAACACTTTAACGAAATGGGAGACCTCTGCCGCAAAGATCTGATTCTTGAATTGATGGGAAAACACAGTAATCTGATCTTCTGTGACGATCAGGGTACCATTATCGACAGTATCAAGCGTGTTTCCGCCCAGACCAGTTCCGTTCGCGAAGTACTTCCCGGACGTCCTTATTTTATCGCTCAGACTCAGGAAAAATGTGATCCTTTGAACACCTGCGAAAAAGAATTTTCTGATGTTGTTTTTTCAAAACCAATGAAGCTTTCCAAGGCACTCTATACCTCCTACACAGGTATCAGTCCTGTTATCGCCGAAGAGCTTTGTCATCGCGCCGGACTTGAATCGGATCAAAGTGCCAATACGCTTCCGCCGCTTGCGCAGACACATCTCTATCATCTTTTTAACCTGATGACAGAAGACGTAAGTGCAGGCCGCTTCACCCCTCTGATCGTGTCTGATTCTCATGGAGATCCGGTTGAATTTTCTTCTCTTCCGCTTACTATGTATCACGATATGACCATAACCTCTTACGACACAATTTCTGAAGTGCTGGAACGTTATTATGCAATGAAAAACAAGGTGACGCGCATTCGACAGAAATCTTCGGATCTGCGCCATATCGCAGTAACCGCTCTGGAACGCTGCCGTAAAAAATACGAACTGCAGCTGCGCCAGCTCAAAGACACCGAAAAAAAAGAGAAATATCAGCTTTACGGCGAACTGCTTCATGCCTATGGCTACGACATCGCCCCCGGCACAAAACAGTATGAGGCGCTGAACTATTATACAAATGAAACTATCGTGATCCCTCTTGATCCCACTTTAAGTGCCTCAGAAAATGCCCAGCATTACTTCAATAAATATAATAAGCTCAAACGAACCTTTGAAGCTCTCACTACACAGGTAGCCGAAACAAAAGCTGACATTGACCAGCTCGAATCAATCTGTACCTTCATGGATCTTGCCCTTTCAGAAGAGGATCTGGTCCAGGTTCGCGAGGAGCTTACGGATGCCGGATATATTCGCCGTAAATATACCGGAAAACGGGTAAAAATCACCTCTCATCCTTACCATTATGTCTCTTCTGACGGCTACGATATGTACGTTGGAAAAAACAATTACCAAAACGATGAGCTCACCTTCAAGATTGCTTCCGGAAATGACTGGTGGTTTCACGCCAAAGGAACACCTGGCTCTCATGTCATCGTAAAATCAAAAGGTGATGAGCTTCCCGATTCCACGTTTGAAGAAGCCGCAAAACTCGCGGCACACTATTCTAAAAATCAGAATGCCGAAAAAGTAGAAATCGATTATGTAGAAAAAAAACACGTAAAAAAACCGAACGGTGCCAAGCCTGGTTTCGTAGTCTATTATACGAATTATTCCATGATGATCGACACCGATATTTCAAAAATAAAGCTGGTATCCGATTAAACGGATACCAGCTTTTTCCCTGCACAAGTCAGACTTTCATTGTTACGCGTTACAAATTTTTACAATTGCATCTGCAAAAATCTTTGCACTTGTCATCAAACGTTCAATTACCATAAATTCATCATCTCCGTGCATATGATTATCCACATCCTCTGTCATGCAGCCAAATGCCACACCTCTTTGAAGATGATGCACATAAGTTCCCCCTCCCGTCGAAAGAGGCTTTCCTTTTTCACCAAAATACCGCTCATAACTGCCAAGCAACGTCTGCACAAACCAGGAATCACCCGGTACACAATGCGGCGGATTAAGCGGAAGGTCTTCTAATTCTATTCCGTATTTTTCTGCTGCCATTTTCACAGGAAGCTTTGTGTTTTCCTCTGTACAGCCGATCGGAAGCCGTGCATCAAACGCTGCATACAGCTTTTCTTTTGTATAATCCATGATACTAAAGCAGACCGTCACTGCACCGGACTCCTCATTTTCCCGGAAAATTCCGACTGTCTTTCCACAGGTATCCTTATAAGGGAACATTGCATGCAGTCCAAGTAATGTCTCCAGTCCCTTGCCTTTGTCAAGCGGAAGCTCTGCAATCAGCTGCAGCATTGCCGTCAGTGCATTCTTTCCTTCCTCCGGAGTCGATGCATGAGCCGCCTGCCCCTTTGCATCCACACAAATCCCGCCGTCTGCCAGCACCTTCGTCCGGAATATCACTCCAGTCGTTGCTTCTGTCTTTTCGGCTGCCGCATCAATCACACTCTTTTCTACCCCATCTATAATCATAGATGCACGTCCAGGTACCACATTGATCTTATCTCCGCTCTTAAAAGAACGTACACGTGATTTTCCTTCCGCCTCGAATTCAGCAGAAAATACACCGTGAAAGCTTCCCTTTTCAATATTGATCAACGGAAAATCCGCATCCGGAGTAAAGGTATACGGTGCCTCCTGTTCCTTGGCATAGTAATATTCCAGATCGCCGGATCCACATTCCTCATCTGATCCAAGGATCAGACGCACGCTCTTTTCCATTGGAATTTCCAGTTCACGAATTGCCCGAAGTGCGTATAATGCGGCAATCGCCGGCCCCTTATCATCAGCCGTTCCTCTCCCGTAGATTTTACCATCTATAATCTTTGGTTCAAACGGCTTTGTCACTGTCCAGTCTTCCGTCACAGGTACTACATCCAGATGAGCCAGAATATCCAGCGCTTTCTCTTTTTCACTAAAATCACCGGTCACAACATAATTTTCATAATTTTTTGTTGCAAGTCCATATTTTTTCATCAGTTCTTCTGCAGCCGCAAGCGCTTTCGCCGGTCCTTCGCCAAATGGCATACCTGTTTTTTCTTCCCCTCGCTGACTGTCAATGCGAACAAGTGTCTTCAAGTCCTCCAGCATTTCTTCTTTTTTGCTGTCTATATATGCGTCCAGTTTTTCGCGATACATTGATTTCTCCTCTCTTTTCTGTTTTCCTTCAACGATCATTTTACTGTGCTCACTGAATATCACCCTGCCTGTTCCTTTAACCGAATCAGGCAAGTCCCCTGCGAGATTGCGTGAAGCAATAAGCAGTGGGTGGGATTCCGGTTTCAGCATACAGCCAAACATAACATCAGTGCACGGCAGCGCTGCCACCGTACACTGATTTCTTTCCTCTTTCCTGCCACAATTATGCCAGAAATGCCTCGATTTCTTCTTTTGTCGGAAGCGCCGGAATGCCTCCCATCTTCTGTACACACAAGCCGCCGGATGCATTTCCGTACTCCAATGCTTTACGCAGCAGTGCTTCATTCAGGTCTTCTGTTTTACTTACACCACTCATCAGCAGACTGGAAAGGAAGCCTCCCCAAAATGCATCTCCTGCTCCTGTCGCATCAACAGCCTTTACTTTATGACCCTCTACCACTTCCTCTTTGCCGTCAAAAAAGAATTTTGCCCCTTTAGAGCCAAGTGTCTCGATTACTACGCTGATATTGTTTTCTTTCATTACATTCGGAATATTTGCCTCTCCGCCAACGAAATCCAGTTCTTCATCAGAAATCTTCAGAAGATCCACATACGGAAGCACCTGATCCACAACCGCCTTTGCATCCTCAAAGCTCCAGATCATATTCCTGTAATTCACATCATAGCTTACCAGTTTTCCTGCCTTTTTCGCCATTTCCATCGCATGGAAATGAGCCTCCCGGCTCGGATTTGCAGACATGCCTACCGATCCCGCATGCAGAATCTTTGTATTTTGAATCATTTCTTCCTTCACATCGTCGCTGTTCAAAAGAATATCTGCACCAGGCTTGCGAACAAAGGTAAAGGAACGCTCGCCTCCTTCATACAGGGTAACAAAAGCAAGCGTTGTAACTGCCTCATCTGTAAGCTCCGGACAAAGCATCTCCACGCCATCTTTATCCAATGTTGCTTTCAGAAGCTTTCCAAAATCATCATTTCCAAGTTTACCAAGAAAACCTGTTTTCAGTCCGTTACGTGCAATCGCAATGCAGGCATTTGCCGGCGCTCCGCCCGGATTGCATACATAACTACGCTCCTCTTTTCCCGGTGTAAAATCAATCAGCATTTCACCCATACAGATAATATCCATGACTTTTCCTCCATCATTTGTTTCTGAACTGACTTTATTATATTACAATCATTTCTGAAACTCAAGTTTTTTGTTGCCACCGTGCTTAAACACTTGCATCATTTCGCGTGTCAGGCTTACGCCGTCATCCTCCGGAATCTCTGCTCTGTCACACCATACCGCTTCTGCAAGCTCTGTTTCATCGAGTCGAATCTCTTCCTCCCCATCTGCCTCTGCAAAAAATCCCATCAGAATCGTTGACGTGAAAGACCACGGCTGACTCTTATAGTATTGAAGATTTTTCACATGCAGGCCAACTTCTTCAAGAACTTCGCGCTGCACCGTCTCCTCCACTGTTTCCCCGATTTCCGTAAAACCTGCAATCAATGCATATTTTTTGTAAGAACGTCCGGCATACCGTGTCATCAGAAGCTGATCCCCCTTATAGACACCTACAATAACCGCCGGACTGATTTTCGGATACTCCATTTCTCCGCAGTATGCACAGCGCATCATACGCTCTTTCTCATCTTTTATCATCGGTTTACCACATCTTGGGCAGAAACGTCTCTGATCATACCACTGCCACAGCTGATATCCTGTAATCCCTGCAAATGCCGCCTCTTTTGGGAACGCACCGCGAAAAAAGGAGATCGGCCGCCAGGTAAACAACTCGTTCAAAGCTTTGCCTGATCCTTTTATCACCGTCTCCTGGTCAGAAACCTTTTTCGCAACTCTGTCTGATGCCAGAAAATAAGTCGTCTCATCAATTCGGAACAGATAAGTAAAATCCAAATCTATATCCCCTGCCACACCATTTTCCTGAAGCTCACGGTAGGTCAGGAATACAATGCCTCCTTCTTCCCGCTCCGATAAAAGCACTTCCCCCTCACGATAGCAGAGAATTCTGCTGTCCTTTCCTGGTATCTCTTTTTTGTATTCATTGTGAAACCGGAATGATCCAATATCCTGAATCAAGCTGCTCTCTCCCTCCGAAGTATTCTTTTTTCTGCCACCTTTTAATTCCAGGTAAACTGCTGTGCCGTTTTCTTTCCAACAGCCTGCGGTGTATCATCCGAAGAATCTGCCTCTGCTGCTTCTGACCGATATTCCCGTACCATCACGCAGAAACATCTGTAATCACCAACCACATAATAATAAATATCACGATAATCTTTCTCAGCGTCATCAGCAGTCAATGTATACAGATAATCCTTTGCGTCAGTATATGCGGCACTTGTACTGATCTGCGCATTCACATCACTGTACATCAGATTGTTTGTCAGCATATCCCTGAGCTGCTCATACTCAGCCACAGAATAATTCGTATCCTGATAGCTGCATGTGATTTCCGAAGTTTCTTCCTGCTCACAGTCCGCTTCCTGCCTGTACACCTCTTTATCTGTATCGCTCTTTTCTTCTATTTTAACCCATCCGGAACCGACCGAATAACTACCCGTCAGTTTTGAGGCACCATTCTCTTCTGCCAGCGCCACGGTTCCTTCCATCTCAAAACTGCCGGCATACAATGACAATGCTCCAAGTGAGAAGCCAAGGGCAGCCGTCATACAAACTATTTTTTTTCGGATTGCTTTCTTCATAAAACCGTCTCCTGATTTCTTACGATTTTGTTGAACTTCTGTTTGAAATTCTATTTGAACTTCTGTTTGAGCTTCTGTTTCAATACTGTTCAATAACTTTTCTTTTTACAGTATAATCGGAAATTCTCTTTTTGTCACGCAAAGCTTTCTTAAAATTCAAGAATAAAAGTAAAACAGAACAGTATGACTTGTTGAAGCCATACTGTTCTGTTTCTTATTTTGCGTAATCAACTACCCGACTCTCACGGATAACGCTGACCTTGATCTGTCCCGGATATTCCAGTTCTGCCTCGATCTGCTTCGCGATATCTCTTGCAAGAAGTACCATGTCCGCATCATTGATCTGATCCGGAACTACCATTACACGAATCTCTCTACCTGCCTGAATAGCAAATGATTTTTCAACACCTTTAAAGGTATTCGTAATATCTTCCAACTGTTTTAATCTGTTTGTATATGTTTCAAGCGTCTCACGTCTTGCACCCGGACGGGCTGCCGAAATCGTATCTGCAGCCTGTACAATACAGGCAATCAGTGATTCTGCTTCAACATCACCATGATGTGACTCTACCGCATTGATAATGACCGGAGACTCTTTGTACTTGCGGCAAAGGTCTGCACCGATCTGAACATGGGAGCCTTCAATTTCATGGTCGATGGATTTCCCAATGTCATGCAACAATCCTGCACGTTTGGCCATTCTTACATCAGCACCAATCTCACCTGCAAGCAGCCCGGCAAGCTGTGCAACCTCAATTGAATGTTTCAGTGCATTCTGACCATAGCTTGTTCTGAATTTCATCCGACCAAGCAGACGCACCAGTTCGGGATGAATGCCATGTACGCCAACTTCCAGTGTCGCAGCTTCACCTTCCTCACGAATGATTGTCTCTACTTCTTTCTGTGCTTTTTCTACCATCTCTTCGATCCTGGCAGGATGGATTCTGCCATCAACAATCAGTTTTTCAAGTGCGATTCTTGCAACTTCTCTTCTGATCGGATCAAAAGCTGACAAGATAACTGCTTCCGGTGTATCATCAATAATCAGATCAACACCGGTAAGTGTCTCAAGTGTCCGGATATTTCTTCCTTCCCTTCCGATGATTCGTCCTTTCATTTCATCGTTTGGAAGCTGAACTACAGAGATTGTGGTCTCTGCTACGTGATCTGCCGCACATTTCTGAATCGCTGTAACCACGTACTCCTTTGCTTTTTTACCTGCTTCTTCTTTTGCTCTGCTTTCCAGCTCTTTGTAAAGCTTTGCAGTGTCGATTTTCACTTCATCTTCAACAGTTTTTAAAAGATATTCTTTTGCTTGTTCAGAGGTAAGTCCTGAAATTCTCTCGAGTTCCTGAATACGCTGACCGCGAAGTTTTTCTACTTCTGCACTCTTTTTCTTTAACTCGTCTTCTTTTGCTGTGATCCCTGATTCTCTCCGTTCCAGAGCATCTGCTTTCTTATCAACGCTTTCTTCCTTTGATAATACTCGCTTCTCATAGCGCTGCAATTCTGTTCTGCGTTCTCTTGTCTCTCTTTCCAACTCATTCTTCGTCTTCAAAGATTCTTCCTTCGCTTCCAGAAGTGCCTCACGCTTTTTTGTCTCTGCAACTTTAAGTGCATCGTCGATTATCTGTCTTGCTTTTTCATCCGCACTGCCGAGCTTTGCTTCCACTACTTTTTTACGGTAGTTAACTGCAACAAAACCACTAACCGGGACCGCAATAACCAGAGTAATGATAACAGCAATTATAGTTACTACAGACACAGGAGCACCTCCTTATTCAATTTTCATTGTCCGTAAACAACACTTCAATTTTATACTGTTTTGGTAAATGTGTCAAGTAATTGTGCCCCTGTTTTCAATTTTTGTGCAACTCAACGTTATCCTTCTGATTCGTCTCACATTTCACTGTTTTCATCTTCCGCACACTGTCTGATCACATTTCTGATCGCAGACATTGTATAGCCCCGATACAAAAGAAATCGTACAAAACGTTCCGTCTCTTTTTGCTCTGCCTTTGCTGCGCAAAATCGCTTTTTTCTCATCCATTCACGAATCTGCTGCTCTTCATCCGGCACTTCAAGATGTGCTGCCGCTTTTCGGAAATCCTCTTTGGAAATTCCTTTCTGATACAGCTCACGCTCCAGCTGCCGAAGGCTTTTGCTCATCCGGTGCGCTTCCATGTAGGCGTATGCATATCGAACATCATCAATATAATGATACTGCTTCACATATGAAACAGCCTCTTCTGCTACCACCGGCGGATAACCGCCCTCCGTCAGCTTCTGCCGCAGCTGCTGCTCTGTACGATCCATACGCTCCAGAAGATGCAGCGCTTTTTTCTTTGCTCTTACAGGAAGAAGTGCTTCCATAATCTCCTGGTAATCCTTCTCGGCAAGCACTTCCCCTTCTTCTATACCGTAATGCTTCAACTCTTTCCAATACAACGGAATGGAATCTTCTCCGTCAAGAAGGATCTGATACCGGCCGGAGGAACGTTTTTCAATCCTGCTGACGAGATGCATTGTTCTTCTCCGCACTGTCAGCCGCACTGTCAGCCACATCACCTGCAGACTTTTCATCTTCTGAAGCTGACGGTTTGCTTCCGGTCACTGCCTTCAGACCTTTCGTCACCTTCTCCTGTGCCTTTTCTTCTTCCGGCTTCTCCTGAATCAGTCCGTAATGCTCACGCACCTTACGATCAACCTCTTTCATCATATCCGGATGCTCTCTTAAATAAACCTTGGCATTTTCACGTCCCTGACCGATCTTGCTTCCTTCATAGGCATACCATGCACCGCTTTTATTTATGACATTAATATTTGCTGCAAGATCCAGTACATCTCCTTCTCTGGAAATGCCTTTTCCAAACATGATATCAAATTCTGCTTCCTTAAACGGCGGCGCAATCTTATTCTTTACGACTTTAACTCTGGTACGGTTTCCGATCACTTCTCCGCCCTGCTTCAGAGACTCAATCCGGCGTACATCCATTCGGATCGAGGAATAAAATTTTAATGCACGACCACCGGTCGTTGTCTCCGGATTGCCGAACATAATACCCACCTTTTCACGAAGCTGGTTAATAAAAATAACCGTACAATTTGACTTGCTGATAATACCTGTCAGCTTTCGAAGCGCCTGTGACATCAGACGTGCCTGCAGACCGACATGGGAATCTCCCATATCTCCATCAATCTCTGCTTTGGGAACGAGTGCTGCAACAGAATCCACAATAATAATATCCACTGCGCCGGAACGCACCATTGTTTCTGTAATTTCAAGAGCCTGCTCACCGTTGTCCGGCTGTGAAATATACAGATTATCGATATCTACACCAATATTTCTTGCATAAACCGGATCCAATGCATGTTCTGCATCAATAAATCCTGCGATGCCTCCGCGCTTTTGCACCTCTGCGACCATATGAAGTGCTACGGTTGTCTTACCACTTGACTCCGGTCCGTAAATCTCTACCACTCTTCCCTTCGGAACTCCTCCAAGTCCCAGTGCAATATCAAGACTGAGGGATCCTGTCGGAACCGTCTCAATATTCATGTTTGCTCCGGAATCTCCCAGCTTCATCACAGAACCTTTTCCAAACTGTTTTTCAATCTGCGCAAGCGCAGCATCCAATGCTTTTAATTTTTCTTCTTGTACCATGTCTATTCTCCTTTCGAACTTACGTTCGCATCTTTCTTAATAATAATATACCTTGGCAATCTTGTCAAGCATTTCTTTTCTATGTTTCGTTTTTTCTTTCTTCTGATAGCAGATCAAATCCCGCCACTGATATCATTTTCTTTCCTACTGTTTATAAAATGTCAGGGTCAAAAGCCCGAAACCACAAGATGCTTGCGCGGAACAATCCATAAGGTATCTTTTGACCTTAACATCTTTATAATCGTTAAATTCACCATTTGCAGTATGCATCTTATTGTTTATACATAAATCATATTATCAATATTTTTTCTTTTTGTCAAGCAAAGTAATCTCTTTGTAAAGCAGATATTCGCAAAGTTGCAATCTGCTTCACTGCGTAGCTCGGGTCAAAGCGGATATTCGCAATCCGCTTCGCTACTTGCAGGATCATAAGGGATTCAGGCTCGTAAGGAATCCTTCCGTAAACGGATCCCTCCTTACGAGATTCCGCAAGCGGGTCCTTCCTTATGATATTTCATAACCTATATCATGAGTGAGGTATCTCACTTATGATACAAGCAAGTCCCCACCCACTGCTTATTGCTCCGCGCAACCTCGCAGGGAACTTGCTTGACTCGGTTAAATCAAAAAAAGCGCAGCTGACATAGACCGGTAAGTCCGTGCCCAGCACTGCGCAATTTTGTATCCTCTTTTATTTTTCTCTTACACGGAGCATAGAAATCACGCAGTCCGTTTTTTCCGCGCATGCCTGATATTCTTCTTCCGTCATTTCATTCGTCATAAACCCAAATTCTCCGTCAAAAGCAGATACAACTACAACTGTATCGATACTGCCAAAGCACCGGTTCACTTCTCTAAGATCTGAAGCATCTCCCTTAAAACGAACAAAATACCGTTTTTTTGTCCTCGCAGTATCCAGTAATTCCTGCTTTTCCGGACTCCACCGCGACATTCTTCCGGTACCAAGGCACTGTGCCTCCTCTATCACATCCGCAACAACAGCGCTTGCCGTTGCCTCTTTTCCTGCTCCCTGACCGTAAAACATCGCATCCCCAAGCATATTTCCATGTACAAAAATTGCATTGAAAACGCCATTTACGCTGTAAAGCGGATCATCGGAATCTACAAGGTACGGTGCAACCATGGCGATCACCCCATCCTTCGTCACACGGCTTGAAGCAAGAAGCTTAATTGTTTTCTTCATTGCCTTCGCATAAGCAATTTCGGCGGAAGAAATTTTCGTGATTCCCTCTGTATAAATATCTGTAAAGTCAACGCGTTTGCCATATGCAAGAGAAGAAAGAATCGCAATCTTACGGCATGCGTCATGGCCTTCTATATCAGCTTCCGGATTTCGCTCTGCATAGCCTCTTCGCTGCGCATCCTTTAATACTTCATCAAACTCCAGCTCTTCGTCGATCATTTTCGTCAGAATATAGTTTGTCGTACCATTCAGAATACCGGTAATCTCATCGATCACATCCGCACACAGACAGGTGCGCAGCGGACGTATAATCGGAATACCACCTCCGCAGCTTGCTTCAAACATATAACTTGCACGGTTTTCCTCTGCAAGTGCAAGAAGCTCTGTACCGCATCTTGCAACCAATTCTTTATTTGAAGTGCAGACACTTTTTCCTGCCATCAGCGCTTTTTTGGTGAACGTAAATGCCGGCTCCACACCTCCCATAGTTTCCACAATAATCTTTATCTCCGGATCATTTACAATCGTATCATAATCATGAACGACCTTGTCCTGATTCGGATCTCCCGGAAAGTCCCGCAGATCCAGAATATATTTCACATTCAGATCAATACCTGTTTTTTTCAGAATACTGTCATGATTCACATTTATTACTTCCACCACTCCGGAACCCACAGTTCCATATCCTAATACTGCCGCCTGTATCATTTTTACTATCCGGTCTTTCGACTCTTCCTTTCCTGGTTTTTCATCATCCGGTACAACAGCTAAAAGAGCACCTTCTGATTTATTATCTGTCAAATATTTCCAGCGCTTATTCCCGTGCCAAAATCTTCAGATACTGGATTCCCTCTTTTGATTCAATCATCTCAATCATATTTGAAATATCTCCGGTTGTTGCAAGAACTTCCACACTGATCGTCAGCATCGCTACACCATTGATCGGAATACTCTGATGAAGCGTCTGTATATTGGCACCATGCTCCGCCACCACTTTAAGCACATCCGAAAGCAGTCCAGGCTCATCATGCATCTGGATCACAAACGTCAGGGTTTTCCCTTTGATATTATCGCGAAACGGAAAAATATCATCTTTATACTTATAAAAAGAACTACGGCTGATTCCAACCTGGTCTGCCGCTTCCTGTACAGTTCCGGCACGTTTTGTATCAAGAAGCCGTTTTGCCTCCACCACTTTTAAAAGCACTTCTGGAACTGCCTTTTCTCTCACCACAAAATACTTCGTTTTTTCTTTCATACTCTTCACAGCAGGTTTCGTGCGTCCGCAAAAATACGCAAGCCTTCACCTGTCTCTCCTGTATCTCTGTGTCGTGTTTGTCTGTTATGTTTGTGTATCGTGTACGTTTGTGTACACTCCAAGGATATTATCACATTTTCCGGCGCTTCGCAAGACTTTTTATCTGCATAAGAAAAAGGAAACGCGCAAACCTCGCATTTCCCTTTTCATTTCTCCGGCTATACGGTCTGTTTTTCCCAGATACTGCCGGTTTACAGGCTGCCGTTTTCAATGCAGCACCTCTTTTTAAGCCTCTTCTTCTGTCGCAGCTCCGACTGAAATCCATTTCAGATAAGCATTAATAAACAAATCAATATTTCCGTCCATGACACTGTCTACATTTCCAGTCTCCGCATTTGTCCGATGATCTTTCACCATCGTATACGGCTGCATAACATAGGAACGAATCTGGTTTCCCCAGCCGATCTCTTTTACTTCTCCGCGGATCCCAGAGGCCTTCTCTGCATTTTCCTGCTGCTTAAGCAGATACAGCTTTGCTTTGAGCATCTGCATTGCCTTATCTTTATTCTGATGCTGAGAACGTTCATTCTGGCACTGTACCACGATACCGGTTGGCAGATGTGTGATACGGATCGCCGACGAAGTCTTGTTGATATGCTGACCGCCCGCACCACTTGAACGGTACGTATCGACCCGCAGATCATCCGGATTAATTTCAATATCAACGTCTTCCTCAATATCCGGCATAACGTCACAGCTCACAAATGATGTCTGACGCTTACCTGCTGCATTGAACGGTGAAATACGCACCAGACGATGTACCCCGCGCTCTGACTTCAAGTAACCATACGCATTTGTTCCGTTTACCTGGAAGGTCACAGATTTGATTCCAGCCTCATCCCCATCCAGATAATCAAGGACTTCTATGGAAAATCCTTTCTTGTCTGCCCATCTTGTATACATACGATACAGCATGGATGCCCAGTCGCAGGACTCTGTACCGCCGGCTCCTGCATGAAGCGTTACGATCGCATCATACGTATCGTATTCGCCGGAAAGCAGCGTTTTGATTCGGATTGCATCAAACGTTTCCTGGAAATTCTGCAGCATTTCCTCAATCTCCGGAACGATATCCGGATCATTTTCCTCGTAGCCCATTTCTATCATCAGTTCGATTTCTTCATACTGATCATGCAGTTTCTTGTAAGTAGCCACGTCTTCTTTCAGATCACTGAGCGTTTTCATGTGCTGCTGAGACCGTTCCGGAACATCCCAGAAATCCGGCTCTTCCATTTTACGCTCCATTTCCTGGATTTTCTGTTCTTTATTTACCAGGTCAAAGTGAATCCCTCACTTCCACTAATGGTTTTGTATAACTGTTTAAAATACTTTTGAACTGATCCAGTTCAACCATAGCTTCACCCACTTTCTTATCACTTATTATTGTCTGCCTCTTTCGGCAATCGTTTTCAGATATCAGCAAACTGACCCGAACCTGTTTTGTATGCTTTTTATATGCTTTTTATATACTTTTCGTATACTTTTGTACGTTTTCGCGCTGCATCATGCCTTACGGCCACAGCACTGCTTATATTTCTTTCCACTTCCGCACGGACACGGATCATTCGGATATACCTTATCTGCTGCACGTTTCTTCGGCGCTCTTGGACCGGACTCATCTTTATTTGTACCGGTTACCTTTGCCACCTCTTCGCGTTCTACCTTCTGCTCTACCTTCACATGGAACAGAAGACGAACCGTATCCTCCTGAATACCGGCGCTCATCGCATCAAACATCTCATATGCACTCATCTTGTATTCAACCAGCGGATCTCTCTGACCGTATGCCTGCAGTCCGATACCCTGACGCAGCTGATCCATATCATCGATATGATCCATCCATTTACGGTCGATCACCTTCAAAAGAATAACACGCTCCAGCTCACGAAGCTGTTCTTTTTCCGGGAATTCTGCTTCTTTTGCCTCATACAACTTGACTGCCTGTTCCTTGAGCTGCTGCTTCAGTTCATTTTTGCTTCCGATTTTTTCAAGAATCTCCTGCGTTACCGGCGCAAGCGGGATCGTCTGGAGTAATACGGAATTCAGTTCATTTGCATCCCAGTCTTCCTTATTGGAATTTTCACCAAAGCACATATCAACGGAATTATCCACAATGTCCGTAATCATCTTAAAGATAGAATCCCGCATGCTCTCTCCGTTTAATACCCGGCGTCTCTCAGAATAAATAATTTCTCTCTGCTCATTATTTACCTGGTCGTATTCCAGCAGGTTCTTACGAACTGCAAAGTTATTGGACTCAATCTTCATCTGTGCTTTTTCAATCGCACTGGAAAGCATTTTATGCTCAATCTGATCGTTCTCCTGTACACCAAGCGACTGGAAGACCTTCATCATCTTCTCAGAACCGAACAGACGCATCAGATCGTCCTCCAGAGAAATATAGAAACGGGATTCTCCCGGATCTCCCTGACGACCGGAACGACCACGCAGCTGATTGTCAATACGTCTTGACTCATGGCGCTCCGTACCGATGATCTTCAGTCCGCCTGCTGCCTTTGCCTCATCATCCAGCTTGATATCCGTACCACGGCCTGCCATGTTCGTTGCAATTGTAACTGCACCGTGTACACCGGCATCTGCGACGATCTCTGCCTCAAGCTCATGAAATTTAGCATTCAGTACTTTATGCTGGATGCCTTCGCGGCGCAGCATATTGCTGATGTGCTCAGAGACATCGATCGTAATCGTACCTACCAAAACCGGCTGTCCCTTTGCATGCGCCTCTTTCACCGCCTCTACCACTGCATGGTATTTTTCTTTTTTCGTCATATAAACGGCATCATCGTAATCGATACGCTGTACCGGCCGGTTTGTCGGAATCTCAACAACGTCCATTCCGTAGATATCACGAAATTCCTTTTCTTCCGTCAGCGCCGTACCGGTCATACCGGACTTCTTTTTATATTTATTGAAAAAGTTCTGGAATGTGATCGTTGCAAGCGTCTTGCTCTCACGTTTTACCTTCACATGCTCTTTTGCCTCAATTGCCTGATGCAGACCATCGGAATAACGGCGTCCCGGCATAATACGTCCTGTAAATTCATCAACGATCATGACCTGATCATCTTTCACAACGTAATCCTGATCTCGGAACATCAGATTGTGGGCACGCAGTGCGAGATCAACATTGTGCTGGATCTCAAGATTTTCCGGATCTGCAAAGTTGGTGATATGGAAAAACTGCTCTACCTTTTTCACGCCCTGCTCTGTCAGGTTGACAATCTTATCCTTTTCATTGACGATAAAGTCACCTGTCTCCGTAATCTCTTCTCCCATCAGTGCTGTCATCTTCGTCACTTCACCGCTGGCCTCACCACGCTCCAGCTGCCGCGCCAAAATATCGCAAACCTCATAAAGCTTCGTAGACTTGCCGCTCTGTCCGGAAATAATCAGCGGCGTCCGCGCCTCATCGATCAGTACCGAGTCAACCTCATCGATGATTGCATAAGCAAGCTCCCTTTGTACAAGCTGCTCCTTGTAGATAACCATATTATCTCGCAGATAATCAAAACCAAGCTCATTATTCGTAACATACGTGATATCACACGCATACTGCTTTCTTCTCTCATCATTGTCCATGGAGTTCAGTACGCATCCGACGGTAAGTCCGAGGAATTCGTGCACCTTTCCCATCCAGGAAGCATCACGGTGTGCCAGATAATCATTAACCGTAACAATATGCACACCCTCACCGGTCAATGCATTTAAGTAAGCCGGAAGCGTTGATACCAGGGTCTTTCCTTCACCGGTACGCATCTCTGCGATACGTCCCTGATGCAGAATCACACCACCGATAATCTGTACCCTGTAATGCTCCATATTCAACACACGCTTTGCAGCTTCCCTCACGGTTGCATATGCTTCCGGAAGCAAAGAATCCAGCGATTCTCCGTTTGCGTATCTTGTTTTATATTCCTGTGTCTTCCCCCGCAGCTCCTCGTCCGACAAAGCCTGCATCTGCGGACGCAGACTCTCAACTTTATCAACAAGCGGCAGGATCATTTTCAGCTCCCGCTGGCTGTGGCTTCCGAAAATTTTCTCAACAAATTTGATTGCCATAACTTTTCTCCATTTCCAGTTTCATTTCCAGACCGGACCGGCATATTTTTATGCCATGATCTTTTATCTGTTTCGAACATTCTTGTTTATTGTATCACTTTCTATACTGCAAGACAATTAAAATTTTTATGAACAAAATAAGCGGGCGTGTTCACAATTCACGCCCGCCTTTCTTACTTTTCAACCTGCTTATGATCAGAACCATCGTAAAGCGGACATTCGCAATCCGCTTCGCTACTTGCTCATGAACGCGGTCGCTTTGCGACCTGTTTATGAATATTCCGGTTCAATCAATCCGTACGTATTTCCCTTTCTCTTATATACAACATTGACCTCTTCTGTCTCAGCATTGCGGAATACGTAAAAGCTGTGCCCGAGAAGCTCCATCTGCACACATGCATCCTCCGGATACATTGGCTTCATTCCGAAATGCTTTGTCCGGATAATCTTCACCTCATCAAGCGGCTCCGTTTCCTTTTCAATAAATTCCCTGCGGAAATTACCACCGTCCTGCTGCTTTGCAATAATCTTTTCTTTGTATTTGCGAAGCTGACGCTCGATCACTTCCTCTACCAGGTCGATAGAAACATACATATCATTACTTACCTGCTCTGACCGGATAATGTTTCCCTTGACCGGAATTGTTACCTCTATTTTCTGACGTTCTTTTTCCACGCTCATTGTTACGATAATTTCTGTTTCCGGTGTAAAATACCGTTCAAGCTTTCCAAGCTTGTCTATTACTGTTGATCTGAGTCCTTCTGTAACCTCGATGTTTTTTCCACTGATCGTAAACTTCATACTGACCAACTCCTTCGCTCAAAACTCGTACCAATCTGATTTTTATGTGCGTTTCCGATTGGTTTCTGTGGTCTAATTATAACACAGTTCCGTATTTTTTCAATGAAATTTTTCAATTTTATTCTTTTTTTTCACTTTTTTCAATTATTTTTCACACAATTCAAGAATCTTTCGATAAGACAATGGACCGCCAAACAGATCAAGTGCACTTCCGACTGTAACATCCACGCGATTCCTTCCTAGTTTTCGCAGCTGCTCCAGATCGCTGTAATTCCCGACACCTCCTGCATACGTCACAGGCGCTTTTCCCCACGCTCCAAGAAGCTTTGCCACACCGTTCTCAATCCCTTTTGCCTTTCCTTCCACATCAGCTGCATGCACCAGAAATTCATCACAGTACGCTGCAAGTGTATCCAGCAACTGTTCCGAAAGGATTTCTTCCGTAAATTTCTGCCAGCGGTCCGTCACAATATAATAGCCATCTTCCTTTTTACGACAGCTTAAATCAAGCACGATCCGTTCTTTTCCAACCGCTTTTACCAGCTTGTCCAGATTTTCATAGTTAATTTTCCCATCCCTGAAAACATACGAGGTCACAATCACATGCGAAGCTCCTGCCCGTAAAAATTTCTCCGCATTTTCTTCTGTAATCCCGCCTCCCACCTGCAAAGTTCCAGGAGCCTCTTCAAGTGCAAGAAAAGCCTGCCGCTTCGTTGCTTCATAATAAGGTGACGTCTTCGGATTCAATAAAATCACATGGCCACCTTTTAGCCCATCCTGTTTATAACAGCGTGCATAAAAAGACGCATCTTTTTCGGAAATAAAATTTTCCTGCGCATGATCCCCAAGATCCTTCAGACTGCCTCCTACAATTTGTTTTACTTTTCCATTATGTATATCGATACATGGACGAAATTTCATGATGGTATCTCCTTTTTCATTTTATGCATGCTCAGAATCTTTCCATACCTTGCGGTTTGTCTTTTGTAAAGCGGACATTCGCAATCCGCTTCGCTACTTGCTCATGAACACAGTCGCTTCGCGACCTGTCAGTGGGAGCTTTCAACTCCCACTGACATAAGCATCCCCCTTACCCACCGCTTAGTGCTCCGCGCACTTGAAGCGGGGGAATGCTTATCTGCGTTCAAAAACGTGCAGCCAGAATCTGTATCCGTTGTTCTGTCCAATCACACGCTCCGCATCTGATCAGCGGGAGCACTTTGCACTCCCACTGATTCACTGCAAAACGACTGCGCTCATAAACAATCCAATAAGCGAGACACCCTTACAAGTCAGGATTCCTTATGATTCTGTAAGCGCATCTCCGGCGTCTTCCACTCCGTCAATCAACTCTTTTCCGGCATCTCCGACTCCGTCTACAAGATCCTTTGCAGCGCCTCCGATCCCGGTTCCATTGTCTGTAACATCATTGACCCTTCCATCCTCTGCAATATCATCTGCATGACCATCGCCTGTTTCTTCCACGCGGTCAGCTGCCGAATCTTCCCGGACATCTGTATCTTCCGGATCTTTTGTACCCTTCAGATCTTCCGGATCTTTTGCACGATCCTCGCTTTCTGTACGATTATCATCCTTTTTGTCATCCGGAGTCACCACCTTAGTCCCGGCATTTCCACTTTGCAGTTCATCGGTTTGTCCTGTAATTGTCTCCGACTGCGGATTTTTTGTCTCAGTTTTTCGGTTTCCGCAGCCGCCAAGTACGCATATCGCGCAGACACAGAGCAGACATAACAGTTCTTTCTTCCAGTGCTTCCTCATAGTCTGATCTCCTTTTTTTACAAATTCCTCAGGCAGCTATCTCCATACCTGTACCTGTAATATGCACTGGATTTCAATTTTTTATACTCTGTTTTATAATGGTTTTATAATGCGTTTTTCTGAAACTGCAAAAACCACTTTCTTTATTTTTCCTATCATACCATCATTTTTTTTGCTTCGCAACCAGACTTCTGTTCTGCGCATAGACCATCTGACATATAGTATAACAAATCTTATCTTTCCGGAGCTTCCAATGAATTCCAGTCCCAAAATTTTTGTTTTCAAAATGCGCAGCCTGATCTACACACTTCTTCTTCTCTTTTTTACCATATCACTCATAATCTGTCTTCTTCTTATGTTTTCTCCCGGTTCCAGAAAAGACGGACAGGTTCAGACAGCCGCCGAACACACATCGAATAGCAGCATTTCTTCCCGCTATATTCCCGGCGTATACACTTCCCCTGTTCCTCTTGGAGACTCTTCTTTGAATGTGGAAGTCACTCTGGACGCCGACCGCATCCGTTCCATTCGCCTCACCAACCTAAGTGAGACAACTGCTGTCGCTTTTCCGCTTGTCTCTTCTTCTTTCGAACATATTTCTGACCAGATCATTGCAAAACAAAGCCTCTCTGATATTACCGCGCCATCAGAAAACCGGTATACCTCACAGCTTCTGCTTAATGTCATCTCTGAACTTCTTTCCAGTGCCATGGCATAAACGCCATCTCTTTTTTACACAAAAGACGCCCCGTCAAAAGCAGCTTCTGCCTTCACGGGACGTCTTTTTTATGGAAAACAAACAGTCATTGCTGTTTTACTTCTTATTTTCTTTTATTCCGGAAATCAGATAATACGGAATTGCCACAAATAAAATACCGCCTACCATGTTTCCAAGCGTTACAATTGCAAGATTGTACCAAAAACCTCCCATCGTAATACCTGCCACACCATTCTGATTCATCAGGCCAATGGAAAGAAATGTCATATTTGCAATACTATGCTCAAATCCACACGTTACAAACGTTGTTACGCAGCAAAAGTTCATTGCAATTTTTGCACCCTCTGATTTCAGCTTTGTACCACACCAGATTGCCACACAGACGCAGATGTTGCACAGGATCGCTTTTGCGAACAGATTTGCCGGGGTACCGCCCATTTTTCCTGCTGCCGCATTTGCAAAAAATGCACCGATGTCTCCGCTTCCCGGAATGCCTGTCATGGTAAAGATCGCTGCTGAAACCACAGATCCGATCAAATTTCCAACCCAGCAAACCACCCAAAGCTTTACAACACCACCCCAGGATACTGTCTTTTTCAGTCCGCCAATCGTCATCACCAGATTATTTCCGGTAAAAAGCTCAGCTCCTGCCATCGTAACAAAGCAAAGGCCAACAGAAAATACGATTCCACATGCCAGCTTCGTGGAAAATGCACCGCCTCCGGTAAATACTCCTCCGACGATTCCCATCAGAATACTGCCCAGTGCGATATACATTCCAGCCAGAATTGACATCAAAACGTATCCCGCAAAATTATTCTCCAGTAAATTTAATTTTCCTTTTGCGGCGTTTCCAACCGCCGTCACTTCATCTTTAAACATGTCACCCTGTCCTTCCTGCGCCGTCTGTCACTTTATTGCGGATCAGCCGATCCATACCCGACATCTGTCACTTTATTACGGATCAGCCAATCCATACCCGACATCTGTACTTTATTCAGAGGCGGAAAATATCTCCTATCTGTTTTATTAGAACAATCCGGAAATCTTTCCAGTCTCATCCACATCGATACGCTCTGCAGCCGGACGCTTCGGCAGACCCGGCATCGTCATGATCTCTCCGGTCAGTGCTACGATAAAGCCTGCACCTGCAGAGATCTTGAGGTTACGTACGGTG
>Ga0129317_1000585_pt1 | contig 36477 bp, 24 predicted proteins | sample Cm1ome_FD_94430 | JGI IMG/M metagenome (GOLD analysis project Ga0129317, IMG submission 94430) | Eastern black-and-white colobus group fecal microbial communities from Wisconsin, USA - Cm1105 metagenome | ecosystem: Host-associated > Mammals > Digestive system > Large intestine > Fecal | place... | reverse complement strand
TTCGAGACAGAGGTTCTTTCTGTAGAGAAGGCTGCAAAGAAGCTTGTTGACCTTATCGGTGCTGACTATGTCGTATCTGTAGGTCGTGGTATCGCTAAGGACGTTGAAGGCGGTATCAAGCTTGGACAGGAACTTGCTGACGAGCTCGGCGGAGTTCTTGGCGGATCTCGTGTAGCTATCGACTCAGGCTGGCTTTCAGCTGACCACCAGGTTGGACAGACAGGTAAGACTGTTCATCCTAAGGTTTACATTGCTCTTGGTATTTCAGGTGCTATTCAGCATAAGGCTGGTATGCAGGATTCTGAGTGCATCATTGCAATCAACACAAATCCTTCAGCACCTATGTTTGAGATCGCTGACTACGGTATCGTAGGTGACCTTTTCAAGGTAGTTCCTATGCTTATCGAGTCAATCAGAGCTATCAAGGCTGCAAAATAATTTAAATCCATATTTACTCTTTTTGAAGGCAGGTCGTATGACCTGCTTTCTTTCGCTAAAACCGTAATATAAAATTAAGTGTACATTTACAATGCCTCATGTTAAAACAGTATGTATAACCATGGGTCTTGGTCTGCTTTGCGGATAATTTGTTTAATCATATCGGGTATATATGAAAAATGAGCAGATTGCAATTTATCGACATGGGATCTAATAATAAAATCTTTTAGGAGAGTTATATGTCAAAGCATTTTTCAAATAAAAGAATACTGGGATTGATAATAGGTCTGGGAACGGCAGCAATGTCTTTAGGCGGAGTTTATGCTGCCGGTGAGCTTACACATATCGAGTCATATGCGGCGACTGCTGTCAGTTGGAACAGTCTTAGTCTGGATACCGACGGAAGTGCGGCATGGGATGTAGGTATTCCTTCCGGCGAGGCTGTCGATAGCTATGAGATTAGACTGTCCAGACAAAAAGACGGAAATTGGACAGAGAATTATAAAACCTATAAAACTTCGGATAACAGCTATCAGATAAGCTTTTCAAGTAAAGGAAAATATCATATCAAGGTTAGAGTGAAGTTTATCGGCGGAGCGTACAGTGACTGGTCGTTTAATTCTCCTGATGTCAATATTACTGCAGATGATATAGATTCAGACTCACCTTCAGGCGGAAATAACTATTATTATAACTATGGATACGGATATTATCCTATGGGCCCGGGAAGCGGCTCGGACTACGGCTACTACGGACCAAAGGGTCCGGGAGAGGGTTCCTACAGCAATACATCTGTTATCAACACTGTGACCGGAAGCTATGTCAACGGAAATGCCGGAAAGGTCAATGTACAGTACCAGAATCCGGGTTCGCAGAACACAACATCAGGCTGGATCAAAGAGAGCAACGGTTATTATTACAGATACGGTAACGGCACATACGCAAGAAACGGCTGGGAGAGAATCGATAATTACTGGTATTATTTCGATGCAAACGGTCTTATGAAGACGAGCTGGATTTATGTTAATAATAAATGGTATTATGCATTACCGTCAGGAAGACTTGCTACTTCAAGCTGGAACAATATAAACGAAAAGTGGTATTATTTTGATAACAGCGGCATAATGCAGACAGGCTATATTAATGTTGACGGCAAAACCTATTACACAGATAGCTCGGGAGCGAGAGTTCAGTCAGCATATAATCCGGACGGTCACCTTTTTGACCTTAATGGCGTTATGATACGTTGAATAACTTGAAAAATAACTTTATTAATAGTAAGATATGGATTACTGCCTGTAAACAGGCAGTAGTCTTTTTAATTACAAGGAAGTATTTTCCTTATAAGAAACAATGAAATGATTCAGAGGAGATGACGGGATCAATGGGTATTTATGAGGAGTTAGTTGAGCGCGGACTTATTGCTCAGGTTACGGATGAAGAAGAAATAAAGAACATGGTCAATAATGGTAAGGCTACTTTCTATATAGGCTTTGACCCTACAGCAGACAGCCTTCACGTTGGTCATTTTATGGCACTCTGCCTTATGAAGAGACTGCAGATGGCAGGCAATAAGCCTGTTGCACTTGTAGGCGGAGGAACAGGAATGATCGGAGATCCGTCAGGCCGTTCAGATCTTCGTAAGATGATGACAGTCGATACAATTCAGCACAACTGCGATTGCTTCAGAAAGCAGATGAGCCGCTTTATACATTTCGGAGACGGTAGCTCAGACGCTATCATGGTCAACAACGCAGACTGGCTGCTCAACCTTAATTATATAGACTTCTTAAGAGACATAGGAGTTCATTTCAATGTCAATAAGATGCTCGCAGCACGCTGCTATGTAAATCGTATGGAGCAGGGACTTACATTCCTTGAGTTCAACTACATGCTTATGCAGGGCTATGATTTCTACAGATTATTCCAGGATTACGGCTGCAACATGCAGTTCGGCGGTGATGATCAGTGGTCAAATATGCTTGCCGGAACAGAGCTTATCAGAAAGAAGCTCGGAAAAGACGCACATGCAATGACAATAACACTTCTTCTTAACTCAGAAGGCAAGAAGATGGGTAAGACAGCATCAGGTGCAGTTTGGCTTGATCCTGAAAAGACAACTCCGTATGAGTTCTATCAGTACTGGAGAAATGTAAATGATGCCGACGTTATAAAGTGTCTTAAGATGCTCACATTCATTCCGCTTGAGGAAATCAGAAAGATGGAGAGCTGGGAAGGCGCAGAGCTTAACAAGGCCAAGGAAGTGCTTGCTCATGAGCTTACAGAGCTTGTACACGGCAAGGAAGAGGCTGACAAGGCAGAGGCAGCTGCAAAGGCAGCATTCAGCGGAGCTTCATCAGCAGATATGCCTTCATACAATGTGACTGAAGCTGAGCTTACAGACGGCAGCATTGACCTTATCAGCATCCTTGTAAATGCTGGACTCTGCGGATCAAGAGGAGATGCAAGAAGAAATATCGAGCAGGGCGGTGTAACCGTATCTGATGAGAAGATAACAGACAGCAAAAAGGCTTATACAAAGGATGAGCTTGCAGGCGACGGAATCATAGTTCGCAGAGGCAAAAAGAATTTCTGCAAAGTAAGTTTTTCGTAAGATTTTATTCAAGTCCTTCGTAAGGATGGCGTGCTATACTGTCACCATCATGAAAAGTAAGACTATTAAAATCATAATATTTACAGCCATGCTTTCATTGGCATGCTGTTTTACATCGTTTGCCGCAGGAAAATCAGATTTTCCTTTCAAGGTAGAATTTGATCTTGAAGAAGTAAACAGAGTTTGCTATGCCGGTCATAACGGAAGTACGGTAAATTATAAGGATGGCTTAGCTGTCCTGCCGGATACATTCTTTAATGTTGAACCGAACAAAGGCATAACAAAAGCAGATGTTAAAAAGTTATCTGCGAATATCTCCGTAATATATGAGAAAGAAGATCAGACAGGCTCATATAAAGAAACAGTAAGAACATATGACGAAGGTGATCTTGCTGAAGGAGAATATTACCAGATCCTGTCAGAGAATACCATAGCGAGTCTTGAGGAAAGAGGAAAGCTCTACAGCGACACACTTCAGGGCGTGGCTATGACACTCAACTACGACGGAAGCGGTAAGAAAAATAAAACACTATATCTTTACATCTGCGACGAGGACGATTATTACAGTTTTCAGGATGCGGCACAGAATTAAAAGTATTTAAGGTCGGCGATTAACTCATAAGAGAACGCCGACCTTTTTGTTATGACAATGAGGAAGGAACAAGCCAAGCTTGCTTGAGCTTGTTCATGACGAATGTTAATCAGTTTGAAACAAGCGAAGCGGTTTCAAACATGATTACCTGAGGCGAAGCCGCAGGCATAACAAAAATAAATAAAGAGGAAGGAACAAGCCAAGCTTGCTTGAGCTTGTTCATGACGAATGTTAATCAGTTTGAAACAATCAAGCTTGAGCTTCTTTCTAACGAATGTGAGACTAAAAAATGGCATACTATGACTTTATCTTCGGAGCACCGGGCTCCGGCAAATCAAGATACATTTATAAATGGCTGAGTGATGAAGCCAGGCTTCATCCGGATAAAAAGTATTTTCTTTTTGTTCCGGAGCAAAACACCTTAAAGGCACAGCGTGAGATCATCTCAATAAGTGAAGATCACGGTATGCTTAATTTGGATGTGCTTTCATTTCAGCTATTGTTCTACAGAGTCATAGAAGAGCTCGGCATAACAGCTCCGGCGGTGCTTGATGATATAGGAAAAGCACTGCTCATCAGGAAGGCTGTTCTTGAGGTGAGCCGTAAAGAGGGGCTTAATGTTTATGCCGGCAAGGTGTCATCAAAGGGATTTATTGAACAGATCAAGTCTCTGATTTCTGAGTTCTATCAGTATAATATTGATCCTGCAAAGCTAAGAGAGCTTCAGCAGGCTGCAAAAAGTCAGCTTCTTAAGGGGAAATTAGGAGACATTGCCAATATATACGAGGCATTTACGGGAGAATTAAAGGAAAGCAGGACTATACCGGAGGAAATACCGCTCCTTCTTTTAAAATACATCATAAGATCTGAGCTTTTAAAGGATGCAGTCATTGTTTTTGACGGCTATACAGGCTTTACTCCTGTGCAGTTAGAGCTTATAGGGCTGATAATGCCTGAAGCTGAAAGACTTCGCTTTGCACTTACGATCCCTTCAGAGGAAGAGCCGTACAGGTTCATAAAAGAGGATATTACAGATATATGGTGGCTCAGTAAAAAGAATATTGCTGCTTTAATTGATACCGCTTCCAAAGCCGGAGTAAGACAGTCTAAGGACAGAGATATAAGGCTTTCCGAAAGAAAAAGATATGACGAAGGCATTTACATAAGAGAGGCTGCTGATCCTGTTGATGAGATAAGGCTGCTTGCAGGAAGCATCAGAAGGAATGCTTTGGAAAATGACATCAGATATCAGAGAATGGCGGTGATAGTTTCTGATCCTGAGGCATATAAAAATATAATCGGCAGAGAATTAAGACGCGCTGAGATCCCGTTTTTCATGGATGATAAGAAGGCGGCGCTCGGTTCTCCTGCAATAGAGCTGATAAGAGCAGCCTGCGCCATGATAACAGGCTCCTACCGTTATGATGATGTGATGAGATTCATTAAAAATCCTCTCAATCTTATTGACGGAAAAGAACAAAGAGGTGCTGCCGATGAATTGGATAATTACTTAAGAAAGACCGGAAAAAGAGGAAGGAAGCAGCTGGAGTCGCTTTCTGAAAATGAATGCAGCGAAAATCTAAAGCATGTATTTGCACTTGAAGAGGCATTAAAAGAAGGAAAATCGGCAGCAGATAAGACAGCAGCACTTGAAGCCTTTGCAGCTGATATAGATATAACCTTAAGAACGGAGCAGCTTGCAAAAGCTCTTGAAGAAAAGGGACTTTGGAAGGAGGCTTCCGAAAACCGAAGATTTGCGGGCCTTCTTCAGGAATTTTTCAACAGAATAAGCGAGGTACTAGGCGATGAGGATATAAGTACCAAGGATTACGTCAAGCTTATTGAGGCGGGATTTATCGATATGAAAGGCGGTATGATACCTGAGACCATGGATATGGTCATTATCGGAGATCTTAAGCGAAGCAGGCTTGATGATATTGACGTGCTGTATATAGTCGGAGCAAACGACGGACTTATGCCGAATGCAGTAACCGGGGGCGGAATATTTACAGACCGCGAAAGAGTCGAGATGGAGGAATTGGGCGGTCTATTAAAGGACGGCGGCATTGAGCTTGCACCTGATGACAGGACTGATAGCTGTATTCAGGAATTTTATATCAGGCTCATGATGAATAAGCCGAACCGAAAGCTTATTTTGTCTTATTCAAAAAATAGCAGTGAACAAAAGCCGCTTAAGCCTTCAACGGTTATAGAAGGACTGAAAGCCGAGGCACATTTTGAATATGCAGATGAAGATAATATAGACTCTAAAGAAGATGCCTTGGAATTATTCACAAGGCTTATAAGGCGTGGAGTAACAGATGACAAAGTCAAGGTGCTTTACAGAAAGCTTGCTACAGATGAGGAATTTCATAAGAGAGCTGAGCTTGTACTGAAAGGTGCATTTATAAAATATGAAAAAGATGCACTTTCCGAAGAAGTATCCAAAAAGCTTTACGGAAACATTCTAAGCGGTTCAGTCTCAAGGATCGAGGACTTTGAAAAATGCGCCTACAGACATTTTTTGGATTACGGTCTGAGGCTTAAGGAGCGAGAGAGCTTCGACATAGAAGCAGTCGATATAGGAAAGCTGTTCCACGGAGCACTTGATGAGATATTCAGAGAAATCTTTAATGCCGGAAAACCTTTGAGCGAGCTGTCGGATGCGGAGCTCAAAAGCGTATGTGAGAGCTCGGTGAGGCGTGTTATTTCAGAGTATAGCGACAATGTCATGACAGTTACCGCAAGAAACAGATTTATTGCGGACAGAGTGCGCCGTATTACCTCAAAGACAGCATGGGTCTTGAGAGAACAGCTTAAAAAGGGTGATTTTAAAACTCTCGGAACTGAGGTTGAGTTTAAATACAGAGATGAAAACATTTTCTTTAAGGGCAAAATAGACAGGATAGATTACTGCCTTGATGAAGAAAATAATAAGACGTATGTAAAGGTCATAGATTATAAAACCGGCAGTACGGCATTTGACATAAATAAGACTCTTAACGGATTGCAGCTGCAGCTAACGGCATATATGGATGCGGCTATGAAGGAGACGGCAAAGCTCAAGGGAAGCATTGAGGGCGTGGCACCGGCGGGCATGTTTTATTATAATGTCGCAGAGCCTTCGATAAAGCTGTCAGAAATAAGAAAGCTGCGCAGCAATGATTCTGATTATACGGCTTCAGAAGAGCTTACCTTAAAGGAGCTTCGCATGAACGGAGCTGTTCTTAGGGACGATACAGCTGCAGAGCATCTCGATAAGGAAGCTTGTGCCGAAGGTAAAGATGTGAAAGCTGCCTTAAAGAGCTCTATGGTCATGAATCAGTCAACAATGCCATTATCCGAAAGCGGCTTTTCCAAGCTTATAGCTTCGGTAAAAGACAGAATGCATACGGATGCGGATATGATACTCGCCGGAAACATTGACATCAAACCGTATAAATCGGGAACGGAGACGGCCTGCGATTACTGCAGCTATAAGGGAATATGCGGCTTTGATTCGGATATCAAAGGCTTTGGCTATAAAAGGGTCAAGAAATTTACTAATGATGAGATAAATGAGTTTTTATCCGATAATGAGGAAGAAGACAGATGAACTGGAGCGAAGAGCAGAAAAAGATCATAGGACTTAAGAATAAGAGTATTCTTGTATCTGCGGCAGCCGGAAGCGGTAAGACGACAGTTATGGTCGAGAGGATCATTGATATGATATCGGATGAAAATAATGGTATCGATCTTAATGAACTGCTGGTCATGACATTTACCAATGCGGCTGCAGACGGCATGCGCCAAAAGATAGGCAAGGCTCTCAGAAACAGGATAGCAACGGATCCTGATAACAAAAGACTTAAGCTTCAGAATGCAATGCTTCCGAGAGCGTCGATCTCAACTATTCATTCGTTTTGTCAGAGACTGATAAAGCAGCATTATCAGCAGCTTGATATTGACCCCGGCTTCAGACTTTTGGATGAGGCGGAGTCAGTCATGCTGCGAGGCGATATTCTTACTGCGATATTAGAAGATAAGTATGCTGAAAATGCAGACGAAATTAAGGATGAAGCATTTAAAAAGCTTGTAAATACCTTTGAAGAAAAGAAATTTGATTCAAAGCTTACTTCGGTTATCAATAATGTCTACAGCTTTATCATGGCGCAGGCCTGGCCGGAAAAGACTATAGAGGAATGGCAGGCTGAGTGTATAAGAGAGAAATCAGGAGATTATAAAGAAAGCCTTTGGTATAAGGAGTTTGAGGATGCCTTCAGGAAGGATGCGCAGATACAGGCAGAGCTTCTTTTTAAGGCATCTGAGATATGCGATGCAGAGGATGGGCCGGCAAAGTACAAGGAGATTATAGTGGCTGACTTGGAAAAAGCAGAGACCTTAAGCCGTCTTTCTGGATATGAAAATATCAGAGAGTATCTGGGTGAGATCAGCTTCGGCAGGCTTCCGAACACTTCTTTTAAAAAGGATGGTGTGGATGAGGGCAAAAAGGACTTTGTAAAGGATCTCAGAAATGACTTTAAAAAGTGGATATCATCACTTTCAGAAGGAGAATTCCTGCTTTCTGCAGATGAGCTTTCAATGCAGATAAAGGGCTCTGCGGAGCTTTCTTCCGCACTTTTGGAGCTTACCGCAGAATTTGCAAAAAAGTACAGTGAGCTTAAAAAAGAAAAAAATGTTCTGGATTTTAATGATCTTGAGCACATGGCATTACAGGTGTTGTATAAAGAGGATGCCGACGGCAATTTGATACCGTCAGAGCTTGCCGATGAGCTTGCGATGAGTCTTAAGGAAATAATGATAGATGAGTATCAGGACTCAAACTATGTTCAGGAGGCAATTATAAATGCCTTGTCTGCGGAGCGCTTCGGACGGCATGATGTATTTACTGTAGGTGATGTAAAGCAGAGCATATATCGCTTCAGAAACGCAAGACCGGAGCTTTTTAACAGAAGATATGAGACATTTTCAGATGACGAAGCCTATGATGATGTGAGGATAGAGCTTAATGCCAATTACCGCAGCAGAAAAGAAGTCATCGAATCTGTAAATACCGTGTTCTTAAGGATAATGTCAAAGGAAGCGGCAGGAATAGAGTATGATGAAAGAGCAATGCTTAAATGCGGAGCGGACTATCCTTTCGGGAATGACTGCAAAACAGAGCTTTTGTTCTTGGATTCTGAAGAAATCGAGGAAAATGTTGATAACGCCGACAACTCAGATAACACTGAGGAGTTAAAAGAGGCGGATGAGACATTAAAAGCAGAGGAATTAGAGTATAAGCTTATTGCGAACAGGATCAATGCACTTGTAAAGGGATCGGAAGGAAACGGAGCATTTACTGTAAGGGATGCGGCTTCAGGGGAAATGCGGCCTGTAAGATTCAGTGACATTGCCATACTTATCAGGAAGAAAAAGTCAGCGGAGCCGCTTATAGACATGCTCAGAAAAAACGGAGTACCGGCTTATTTTGAGGATTCGAAGGGGTACTTTGATGCCGCAGAGGTCAGAATGATGCTCTCGTTCTTAAATGTGCTGGATGATCCGCTGCAGGATATACCGCTTGTCAGTGTGCTGAAGGGGCCTATAGGTGAATTTACGGATAATGAGCTTGCTCTCATAAGGACGGCATTTGTAGAGGCACAGCCGGAGGAAAGAAGGACGGAGCCGGGAGATTATTACAGGGCTTTGGAATTTTATGCTGAAAACGCAGATGATGAAGCACTTATGAAAAAAGCTGCGTTTTTTTTAGCAGAGCTTACAGATTTCAGAGATATGGCCGATGTAATGCCGGTGCATTTACTTCTTAATGAGATTTACATTAAAACAGGCTTCTATGCATATGCTTCTGCAATGCCTTTAGGAGAGACCAGACAAAAGAACTTAGACATTCTGATGAAAAAAGCAGAAAACTATGCGGGCACGGGATATCAGGGACTTTTTAACTTTGTCAGATACATAGAAACACTTAAAAAGTATGATACTGATTACGGGGAAGCACCGTCTGCGGCAGGCAATAAAGATGTAGTAAGCATCAGCACCATTCACGGCTCAAAGGGGCTTGAATATCCGGTCGTTATACTGGCAAGGGCAGCCGAGTCATTTGAAGGAAGAGGAAATGCCGACAGCAGTATAGCTGTGGAGGATGAAGGAATAGGAATGGACTATACCGACCTTGAAAGCGGCATAGTATATCCGGGACTTAAAAAGCTGTTCCTGAAAAAGAAAAAGAAGTCAGAGGAAGCAGCGGAAGAACAGAGACTGTTGTATGTTGCAATGACAAGAGCTATGGAAAAGCTCATTATAACCGGCGAGGCAAAGGGGGCAGAAGAAAAGCTGGAAAAACTTAAAAATAAGACCATGCTGTTTGATGGTACGGCTTCAAAGGCTGTAAAGGAAGGTCAAAAAACAGGCAGCAAGCTTTCAACCGGAATTATTAATAAATGCAAGACATATCTGGACTGGATAATACTTTCCTGTGCAGACAATGACTATAATTTCGACATAAAAACATATACAGTTGCGGATTTAATAACAGCGGCCAAGGAAGAGCAGGAAGAGCTTAGAGACAGATATTTAGAGCTTAAGCATTTTCTGCTTGAGGACAGAAAAATTGAAGACGAGGCAGCAAAGACATTTTCCGAAAAATTGGACAGAGTATTTGCGGCTGAATATGCATATGAAGAAGAAACAAGACTAAAGCCAAAAATCTCAGTATCCGAGATCAAAAAAATGGCTATAGAAGAGCTTGAATCCGGAATGAAGGTCTATGATATAAATGACAATGCTGTTCCGGAGCCGTTATATATTTCGACTGAGAATGCTTCCGGTGATATAAATAATGATAAAGATATTAAGACCGGCTTTGGTATCAATGTAGGAGAAAAGCCAAACAGAGGAGCCTTGAAGGGAACCGCATTCCACAGAGCCATGGAGCTATTAAGCTATGAAGGAAGTGCGGAAGAACAGCTTGAAGAAATAATGAGATCCGAAAAAATGCCGGTTGATGAAAAAGAGCTGCTGGATAAAGAAGCAGTACTTACATTCCTTGAAAGCGATATCGCCAAAAGAATGGCAGCAGCCAAAAAGAACGGAACACTAAAAAGAGAACAGCATTTCATGGCAGGCTTTCCGGCTGATACACTAAAAAGCGACCAAGAGAGCAAAGAACTGCAGATACTTCAGGGAATAATAGACGCCTATTTTGAGGAAGACGGAGAAATAATACTTGTCGACTACAAAACAGACAGAATAAACGATCCTGAAGAACTAAAAGACCGCTATAGGATACAGTTAGAGCTCTATTCCAGAGCATTAGAACAGCTTACTCATAAAAACGTAAGAGAAAGAATAATATACAGCACTTTTTTGAAACAAAAATATGTTCTATAATAATCTCGGATGAACAGAAGAAGACTTTAGCTGCTTGCAGATAAAGTCATATTCTGTTCAGACGAGTAAACAGACATGAGCAAAAAAGCGCGGAGCGTGATTTGCGAATGCCTGTTTACGGGATGCGAGAGTGCGAAGCACGGAGCAGCCCGGATTATTATAGGAATCAGCAGCCGAGAAAACAGTGAGCAAAAAAGCGCGATCTTTCTCATATTGCGAAGCAGGGGGACAACTTGATAACAAACGATTGGAAGGAGCCCTTAGCTCCCGAGTTTAAAAAGCCTTATTACAGAGATCTTTACTACAAGGTCAAGGATGAATATGAGCATTGTCAGGTCTTTCCTGCGGCAAATGAACTATTCAGAGCATTTGAGCTCACACCTTTTTCTGAGGTTAAGGTCGTAATACTGGGTCAGGATCCTTATCACGGAGACGGACAGGCAGAAGGACTTTGCTTTTCTGTTAAGCCCGGCATAGGGATACCGCCTTCACTTGTAAATATTTATAAAGAGCTTAATGCAGAGCTTGGTTTGAAGATACCTGATAACGGCAGTCTTGTGCCTTGGGCAAAACAGGGAGTTCTGCTTTTAAATACAGTGCTTACAGTAAGAGCGCATCAGGCATTTTCACACAGAGGCATCGGCTGGGAGCAGTTTACTGACGCTGCAATTAAAGCTTTGAATACCGTAGACAGACCTATCGTATTCATGCTGTGGGGAAAGCCTGCAGGAGAGAAGGCAGCAATGCTTGATAATCCGAAGCATCTTATATTGAAGGCACCTCATCCGAGCCCGCTTTCTGCATCAAGGGGCTTCTTTGGCTGCGGACATTTTGTTAGATGTAATGAGTTCCTTACAGCAAACGGAATTCGTCCGATAAACTGGCAGATCCCGGATATAGGAAATATAAATTAAAGGCGCAGTATGCGTTTGATCAAGGAGTTTTTAAGTAATGGGTTTTATTGAAATATTAAAGGTTATAGTTTTCGGTATTGTTGAGGGCTTCACGGAGTGGCTGCCTATTTCATCAACAGGGCATCTCATTTTAGTGGAGAACCTCATCCATCTGAATCAGCCCGAGGATTTCTGGAATGTTTTCAAGGTCGTGATTCAGCTTGGAGCAATACTTGCAGTAGTACTTTTATACTGGGATAAGCTCTGGCCTTTTTCACCTAAGAAAACTGCAGCGCAGAAACAGGGCACATGGGTTCTCTGGTTTAAAATTATAATTGCATGTATCCCTGCAGCAGTTGTCGGACTTCCTTTGGATGACATAATAGATGCACATCTCAGTACGCCGACAGTTATAGCAGCAACACTTATTATTTACGGTATTTTCTTTATCGTTTTAGAGACTGCTAATAAACAAAAAAGCTTCCCAATCAATAAGATATCAAGAGTGAGCTATAAAACGGCGGCATTGATAGGTGTTTTCCAGTGCCTTTCACTGATACCGGGAACCTCCAGATCCGGAGCAACTATACTTGGTGCCATGCTGCTTGGCTGTTCAAGAGCTGTAGCGGCTGAATTTTCATTCTTCTTAGGAATTCCGGTCATGTTCGGAGCAAGCCTGTTGAAAATAGTAAAGCATGGCTTCGCATTTACCGGAGCACAGGTATTTATTTTGCTTTTTGGTATGGCAGTGGCATTCCTTGTAGCAGTGCTTACCATAAGCTTCCTTATGAAGTACATCAGAAAGCATGATTTCAAGCTGTTCGGATATTATCGTATAGTACTCGGAATAATTGTACTTATATGGTTTACATTATTGGGTCACTGATCACAGCAATAAGTGAGTTAAGCATCACAGGAGAGAAAATGTATAAGAAATTTCTAATAGGGGCAGGAAGCGCAGTATTTACGCTTTGTCTAGCATTTGCAGTAAGAGGACAGATCACTGCGAATGCAGCAGCTAATACAATTTATACCTTTGAAACAAAAGCGCAGAAGGGGCCTGGCTCAGCTAATGACGACTTTTCAATAGTAGTCGGAGTTAAGTCGGGAGAGCAAGCTGCAGATAATACGGCTTCAGACGGCAGCATAACTACAAAAAACGGATATAAAGACGGAGATTTGATAGGACTTGATCAGGCATGGAAATATGCTGACTTTTCTATGATTAATTCGGGAAAGGCAGTAATGTATACCGCAAAGTCAAACCGCAGGAATAAGGTGGTAGCCGTTAATGCCGGACATGGAACAAAGGGCGGCAACAGTGTAAAGACCTATTGCCATCCGGATAAATCACCTAAGGTAACAGGAGGAACTACAGCAAAGGGAGCCGTTACAGCAGTTGCCGTATCATCAGGTATGACCTTTAAGGACGGCACTCCGGAGGCAGCAGTTACTTTAAGAATGGCTCAAATCCTTAAAGATAAGCTTATTTCAGCAGGCTATGATGTGCTCATGATAAGAGACGGTGAGGATGTTCAGCTTGACAATGTTGCAAGAACAGTTATTGCCAACAATACAGCGGACATTCATATTGCATTGCACTGGGACGGAGACGGACTTGATAAAATAAAGGGAGTATTCTTTATGTCAGTGCCGGACGGACTTAAGAAAATGGAACCGGTCAGCACATATTGGCAGCAGCATGAGGCACTCGGAGCTTCTCTTATAGAGGGCTTAAAGGGACAGGGCATAAAGATATGGGGCTCCAATCCGCTTGATACCGATCTTACGCAGACCTCCTTCAGCACTATACCTTCAGTGGATATAGAGCTTGGAAACCAGTGCTCGGATTATTCTGACAGTGTCCTTAAAAAGGAAGCAGACGGACTTATGACCGGTATCAACTCTTATTTTGGATTTTAATACAAAGCGCTTGCAAATATTCCTGAAGCTTGATATAGTATAACGCGAATATCAGCAGGAGGAATCGTTTGATGAATTTTAGTTCACATATAAAATCATATTGTGATAATAAGACGGTTACACCCGCTGTATTTTTTGATTTCGGGTTTAGTGTTTATTATATTTAAAGGTAATTGCATAAGCAGTTACCTTTTTCTTTGTGCTTAGATATGAGGACATGGATCTGAAAATCAGCTTTATTTATTGTTTTTGGGAGGTTTAAAATGGGGAATGACGGAGTTATAAGAGACGCGAGAGAGCTCGGCACACCGAAGATGCTCACACTCGGACTTCAGCACATGTTTGCGATGTTCGGAGCAACTGTACTCGTGCCTACACTCACAGGCTTAAGTGTATCGGCTACACTGCTTTTTGCCGGACTTGCAACATTGTTCTGTCACTTTGTGACAAAGAGAAAGGTTCCTGTATTTTTAGGATCATCATTTGCATTTTTAGGCGGATATTTTGCAATTGCACCGGATGGTAATCCGGAGCTTCTGCGATATGCATGCTTCGGCGTTGCCTGCTCAGGACTTCTCTATCTGATACTTGCGGCATTTTGCAAGGTATATGGTTCAAAGAAGGTCATGAGATTCTTCCCACCTGTAGTTACAGGACCTATAATCATAAGCATCGGACTTACACTTTCATCTTCAGCTATTCAGAACTGCACCACAAACTGGTTCATAGCACTTGTAGCTATAGTTGTTGTAATTGTCTGCAATATCTGGGGCAAGGGTATGGTAAAAATCATCCCTATCCTTATCGGTGTAGTTGCTTCTTATGTTGTTGCGGCTGTTACTGGTAATGTGGATTTTACGGGAGTAAAGGATGCTGCATGGATCGGAATGCCTTTCAGCTACCACAATACAGTATTCTCAATCTTCACAGAGGGCAATGCTGATAAGGGAATGCTTCTTACAGCAGCTATCACAATAATGCCTATCGCTATAGCAACAATGATGGAGCATATCGGAGATATCTCTGCTATCGGTTCTACAGTAGGTCAGAATTTTATCAAGGATCCGGGTCTTCACAGAACACTTATCGGAGACGGAATCGGAACAACTATCGCTTCACTTTTCGGTGCTCCTGCCAATACAACATACGGAGAGAATACCGGAGTTTTAGCTCTTACAAAGGTATATGATCCAAGAGTTATAAGACTTGCAGCTGTCTATGCAATAATCATTTCATTCTGCCCTAAGTTCTCAGAGCTTATTAAGGCAATGCCTGCAGCAACTATCGGCGGGGTATCAATGATACTTTACGGAATGATCTCAGCTATCGGCGTAAGAAACGTAGTTGAAAATCAGGTAGACTTTGCAAAGACAAGAAATGTCATAGTAGCGGCTCTTATCCTTGTTCTTTCAATAGGTATCAAGTACGGTATGCCTGGAGAGTCTATTACAATTCAGGCAGGCGAGATCACTATCGGTCTTACAGGACTTGCAGTTGCTTCACTTGTCGGAATCATACTTAATGCGATCCTTCCTGACGGCGACGTAAAGTTTGCCGAGGAGCCAAAGGATGCGGGAAGCCTTGGAAAGTATTAATGCTGAATTATAAATAAAATAAAGTGCGGTCTATCTCATGATGACAGAACACTTTTACTGCAGAAAAGATATCGCAGTAAGCTTCGGTTCATTATAGAGATGACCGCACTTTTATAGTGCTTTTTATGCAATTAGTTGATCAGACTTTCCATTCATCGGCAAGCTCATAGATAAGCTTTTCGGTCTTTTCCCAGCCGATGCAGGCATCTGTAATGGATTTTCCGTAGCAGTGCTCGGTTTCCTTCTGATTGCCGTCTTCGATGTAGCTTTCAATCATGAGACCCTTAACAAGATTTCGGATATCATTGTTCTGCTTACAGCTGTGAAGGATGTCCTTGCTTATTCTAATCTGCTCAAGATACTTCTTGCCTGAATTTGCATGGTTGCAGTCAATGATAACAGCAGGGTTCTGGAGGTCGCGCTTTCCGTAAAGCTCTAAAAGCTCCTGAAGAGTTTCATAATGATAGTTAGGGAAGGTGTGACCGCTCTGGTTCTCATAGCCTCTTAATATTGTATGAGCAAGCGGATTACCCTTTGTTGAGACCTCCCAGTTTCTGTAAATGAAGTTCTGCTCAGACTGTGCAGCAGTTACTGAGTTAAGCATTACATTAAGATTACCGCTTGTAGGGTTCTTCATACCTACAGGAATGTCAAGTCCGGAGGAAAGCAGTCTGTGCTCCTGATCCTCAACGCTTCGTGCACCTATAGCTATATAGGAAAGAAGATCAGAATTAAAACGATATGCCTCAGGATAAAGAAGCTCATCGGCACAGGTAAAGCCTGTTTCCTTAATGATGCGGATATTCATTTCACGGATTGTAATGATACCCTTAAGAAGGTCAGGTGCCTTTTCAGGATCAGGCTGATGAAGTATTCCCTTGTAGCCCTTTCCGACTGTACGAGGCTTATTGGTATAAACTCTTGGGATTATAAAGATCCTGTCCTTGACCTTTTCCTGAACCTTGATAAGTCTGGTAATATAATCAAGTACGGCATCCTCACGATCTGCAGAACACGGACCTATAAGAAGGAGCATCCTGTTATCGTTTCCTGTAATTATATTTTTAATGATCTCGTCTCTTTCGGACTTTATCTTTTCGAGGTCCTCGGTGAGCGGGAACATTTCCTTAAGTTCCTTAGGAACTATAAGCTTTCTGTGAAATGTGATATTCTTTTCCTGCATTTTAAAAACTCCTCTGCAATGATAATGCCACACTGTCCGTTCATACTAAAAAAGCAGAAAATGTCTTATATATTGATGAAATCAGTATAAAAAATGCTGATTGTACAAAAAATACAAAATTAAAACAATTGACATCATCGAATATTTATAGTAATTAGTTTTACTGTAAATTCTCGATAAATTCAATCGGATATTGATAAAGTTTATATCTGATACTGTTTTTTATAAAATACAGTTATATCAGGTTATATAGAGTACCTTATATAAGGTTATATTAGGAGTAGCACGCATAATGGCAAAAAATCTGGTCATAGTCGAGTCACCGGCTAAAATGAAAACTATCAAAAAATTCCTCGGAAGCAACTATACCGTGGACGCATCGATGGGTCACATAAGAGATCTTCCGAAATCTTCGATGGGAATAGACATTGAACATGATTTCGAGCCTAAATACATTACTATAAGAGGAAAGGGAGATCTGATAGCAGCCTTAAAGAAGGAAGCATCAAAGGCAGACAAGGTCTATCTTGCAACTGACCCGGATAGAGAGGGAGAGGCTATAAGCTGGCATCTTAAGACGGCACTCGGACTTGAAGGCACCAATAAAGCGGCAAGGATCACCTTTAACGAGATAACCAAGGACGCGGTAACAAAGGCACTTAAGAGCCCAAGAGACATAAACATGAATCTTGTAGATGCTCAGCAGGGCAGAAGAGTAATGGACAGAATAGTTGGTTATTCAATAAGCCCGATACTTTGGGAAAAGATAAAGAGAGGCCTTTCAGCAGGACGTGTACAGTCCGTTGCCCTTCGCATGGTCTGTGACAGAGATGCGGAGATCAATGCATTTATACCGAAGGAATACCATACGGTAGAGGCATCAATAAAGAACGGAACAAAGCGTGTAAAGGCAAGCTACTACGGAGAAAACGGCAAAAAGACAGCTCTTGAGGATACAGCATCGGCAGAGGCTATAGTTAATGATGTTAAGGATAAGACTGTTTTAGTCGCAGAGGTTACTGACTCTGACAGACAGAAGAATGCACCTTGGCCATTTACCACATCGACCATGCAGCAGGAAGCCTCAAAGCTTCTTAATCTTTCCACACAGCAGACCATGAGAGTTGCGCAGAAGCTCTACGAGGAAGGACATATCACTTATCTTCGTACAGACTCCATCCGTGTAAGCGATGAGGCTGTGGCAGCTGCCAAGGGATATATTTATGAAAATTACGGTGAGGCCTATGTTTCTCATCGTCAGGCTTCGGGCAAGGCAGGAAGCAATGTGCAGGATGCACACGAGGCTATCAGACCTACCCATATAGAGAATACTCCGGCTTCTCTTAAGGATAAGCTCGGAAGAGATGAATTCAGACTTTATCAGCTTATATGGAAGAGATTTGTTGCAAGCCGTATGACTCCTGCAGTCTATGCACAGACAAGAGTAAGACTTGAGTGCGGAACTCATACATTTACAGCTGCAGGATCAAAGAAGAAATTCGACGGATTCTTAAGCGTATATAAGAGTGATTCCGAAGAGGATGAGAACAAGCAGGATCTCAGCTTCCTTAAAAAGGGAGACGAGGTAGTGTTTGCAAGTGTTGAGGATATTCAGCATTTTACAGAGCCGCCGGCACATTATACTGAGGCGTCTCTGGTAAGAGCACTTGAGGAGGACGGGATCGGAAGACCTTCTACATATGCTCCTACCATCACAACACTGCTTGCGAGAAACTATGTCACAAAGGAAAAAAAGAATCTCTATGTGACAGAGTTAGGAATAGCTGTAAATGAACTCATGGTGACAGCGTTCCCGAATATTGTGGATACCGGATTTACCGCTAAAATGGAGTCGGAGTTAGACAAGGTCGCTGAAGGACAGCTGAACTGGAAGAAGGCAATCGGAGACTTTTATCCGGATCTTGAAAGCTCGATAAAGTCGGCAAGAGAAAACCTGGGACGTATAAAGGTTGCAGATCAGGTGACCGATGTAATATGTGATAAATGCGGAAGGAATATGGTCATCAAATACGGTCCGCACGGTAAATTCCTTGCCTGTCCGGGATTTCCTGAGTGCAGGAATACCAAGCCTCTGCTTGAAAAGATCGGAATGCAGTGCCCTAAATGCGGTGCCGAGATAGTTAAGCGCCGTACTAAGAAGGGAAGACTGTTCTATGCCTGCGAGAATCAGGACTGTGATTTTGTAAGCTGGAGAAAACCGACCAAGAAGAGTCTTGAAGAGGCGGCAAATCAAGCAAACAGTTCGAAAGCTGCAGCGGCAGACGAAGCAACAGCTGATGCAAAGAAAATGTAAATCAAAAAAAATACATTAAAAAACATTGAAAATATCGGAGAAATCCTTATTTTACGCGGTTTTTAAGCATTTACAGCTTGATTTACAAGGCGAATCGTGTTAATCTTTATAGAGTTATAGTACATTTTTTCAAGGAGTGGACACAAGTCCACTCCTTAATCTTTGCGAAGGAATACGAATGAACACAAACTATTTAACAAAAACAGACGACTATATCAAACCTTTCCTTGATAAAAACGGCTTTACACTGATAAAGAGCGAATTTGTTGAGGAAGAGCATAACTGGTACTTAAGGCTTTATATCGACCTTACCGAAGAGGAGATAAATAAGCGTAAGGAAAAGTATGAGGCAGAAAAGGAAGCAAAGGCCGATGACATTACAGGCATTGAAGACAGTGCACTTGTAAACAAGAGTGTCGGAGAGGATGACTTAAAGACTGACGAATATGTGCCGGGCATTGATATAAATGACTGCGCAAAGGTTTCGAGATATCTCGGAAAATGGCTGGATAAGGAAGATTTTATAAAAGAAGCATATACCCTTGAGGTTTGTTCTAAGGGATTTTTAAACAGCAGCAATGCTGAGGATAATGATTAATTAAGGAGAGACTGGGATGAATACCGAATTAAAGGATGCACTCGAAGTACTTGGCAAAGAGCGCGGCATACCGAAGGAGGCACTGTTTGAGGCGATTGAAAGCTCTCTGCTGACTGCCTGCAAGAACCATTTCGGAAAGGCCGATAACTGCATAGTTACCATCGATCAGAATACATATGATTATCATATAGAGCAGGTCAAGACAGTTGTAGATGAGGTTTATGATCCTGTTGAAGAGATAAGTCTTCCTGATGCGCTTATGATAGACAAAAACGCACAGCTCGGTGACAGCGTAAAGGTTCCTGTTGATTCACAGAAGTTCGGACGTATCTCAACACAGAACGCAAAGGGTGTTATCAAGCAGAAGATACGTGAGGAAGAGAGAAACTCAATCTACCGTGACTTCATCGAGCATGAGCACGGCATAATGACAGGTGTTGTACAGAGAAATCTCGGCAAAAACATTTCCATTAATTTAGGAAAGGCTGATGCAATACTTGCAGAAAATGAGCAGATAAAGGGTGAGACCTTAAAGCCTAATCAGAGAGTTAAGGTTTACCTGCTTGAGGTTAAGAACAATCCTAGAGGACCTCGTATCTCAGTTTCAAGAACACATCCTGATCTTGTAAAATGTCTCTTCACCGAAGAGGTTTCAGAGATCAGAGAGGGCGTTGTTGAGATTATGGAGATCGCAAGAGAGGCCGGATCAAGAACAAAGATGGCTGTTATCTCACACGATGAGAATGTCGATCCTGTAGGTGCATGCGTCGGAGTAAATGGAACCAGAGTTAACTCAATAGTTGACGAGCTCGGCGGAGAGAAGATAGATATCATCAACTGGGATGAGAATCCTGCATTCCTTATCGAGAATGCATTAAGCCCTGCAAAGGTCATCTGCGTTGTAGCTGATGAGGATTCAAAGGGAGCAGTTGTTATCGTTCCGGATTACCAGCTTTCACTTGCAATCGGTAAGGAAGGACAGAATGCTCGTCTTGCAGCTAAGCTTACAGGCTACAAGATAGATATTAAATCAGAAACTCAGGCTCAGGAGTCCGGACTTCTTGATGAGCTCGGCATGGAAGCTATGGGTGACAGTGAGTACGAGGACGGCGAGTATTCAGAGGGCATGGAGGAATATGCTGAAGAATATGATCCTGATTTAGAATACAGCGATGAGGAAGCTTCAGAGGAATATGAGGAAGCGCCTGCAGAGGCTGACGAGGATGCTGACAGCGAGGCTGATATGACAGAGGACGCTGCAGAAGCTGAGTCAGAATCAGAGACTGAGGAATAAAGAGGCGCCGAATTGACAGATAAACAGATCGGAAAGCTTATAGGGCTTGCCTGCAGAGCAGGAAAGCTGCGTTCGGGCGAATTTTCCGTGGAGGAATCCGTAAAGACAGGCAGATCGAAGCTTTGTATATTAGCTTCGGATGCTTCGGAAAAGACCAAAAAGCATGTACATGATATGTGTAGCTACAGAGATATTGCCGTTTACGATTCGGCATTTACAAAGGATGAGCTCGGACATTGGATAGGACGTGACGAAAGGTCGGCTGTCACCATTGAAGACAGCGGCCTTGCTGAGCATATACTTGAATTGACAGAGGGAGGTAATGCCTGTGGGAAATGAAAATAATGAAAATATAAAAGGTTCTGCAGAGAATACTCAGGGAGGAAAGTCAGCTGCACCAAAGAAAAAGCTGAACGTAGTATTCAGAAAGCAGAATTCAACTAGTATCAAGGAACTCCCTAAGAGACTTAAAAATGCTGCCGATGGCGGAGAACCAAAGGTTAAGGAAGACGTTCAGGCAGCAGTTAAGAAGCCAAGACCGCTTCCTGCAGGTACAAAGCCTGTTAAGCCTGCAGCAGGGCTTGCAGCTAAGCCTGCAGCACCTGCAGCTGAGAAAAAGGCTGAGGCTATGCCAAAGGAAGAGGTAAAGGAAGTAAAGAAGCCTGCAGCTGAGCCTGTTGTAAAGGCAGAGCCTGCAGTAAAGAACGAGGCACATACAGAGGCAGCTGTTCCAAGCGCCAAGGCAGAGGCACCTGCAAAGACTGAGGAGCCAAAGGCAGCAGAGGCAAAGGAGCAGGCAGAGCCTGTTAAGAAGCCAAGCCTTACAGATCCTATCGTGCCTAAGGTTAAGATAGTTAAATCCTATGCCAACTACGATGCTGCTGCAGTTATTGCCGAGGCATCAAGAAAGGCAAGAACAGAAAACAGCCAGAGAAATGCCACAAGAAACGGCGGAGACGGACAGAGAAGACCTCGTCCAAATGACGGACAGAGACGTTTCGACGGAAACAATCAGGGTCAGAGAGGCCAGAACGGTCAGAATCAGGACGCACAGAAGGGTGGCGGAAGAGGCTTTGCCGGAAGAGGTAATGCTGCACCCGGTCAGAGAGGCCCAAGACCTGCAGGAGGACCGCAGGGCGGCGGCAGAAGCGGCGGAGGAGCTCAATTTGAAGCACCTCAGAGCAAGAACCAGAACAGCAGAGGAAGAAATTCATACTCAGGTAAGGACAAGAAGGACAGAAGAGACAAATACGTTGATGATCTTTCTGCAGCAAATAAGCCAAAGAGCGGAAAGGGCGCATTCATAAAGCCTGAGCCAAAGGCAGAGAAGCCGGAGGATGAGATCAAGGTAATCACTATCCCTGAGACTCTTACGATCAAGGAGCTTTCGGATAAGCTTCGCCTTCAGCCAAGTGTTATAGTTAAGAAGCTCTTCCTTGCAGGAAAGATGGTTACACCTAATACAGATCTCAGCTACGAAGAGGCAGAGGAGATCGCAATGGAGTACGATATCCTTTGCGAGAAGGAAGTAGAGGTCGATGTTATCGCAGAGCTCTTAAAGGAGGACGAGGAGGACGAGTCAAAGCTTGTCACAAGAAACCCTGTTGTCTGCGTAATGGGTCACGTTGATCATGGTAAGACATCCTTACTTGATGCTATCAGAAGCTCTAACGTTACAAGCCGTGAGGCAGGCGGAATTACACAGCATATCGGTGCTTCCGTAGTTAAGGTTGGAGACAGATGCATTACCTTCCTTGATACACCGGGACACGAGGCATTCACAGCAATGCGTTTAAGAGGTGCTCAGTCAACAGATATAGCTGTACTTGTAGTTGCAGCCGATGACGGAGTTAAGCCTCAGACAATAGAGGCCATCAACCATGCAAAGGCAGCAGGAGTTGAGGTTATCGTTGCTATTAACAAGATGGATAAGCCTACAGCTAACCCTGATCTTGTAAGAAACGAGCTTTCAGAGTACGGCCTTATAGCAGAGGAATGGGGCGGTTCAACACCTATGGTTCCTGTTTCTGCCAAGACCGGAGACGGCATCAAGGATCTTCTTGACATGATCCTTCTTGAGGCAGATGTGCTTGAGCTCAAGGCAAACCCTAACAGAAGAGCAAGAGGTCTCGTTATCGAGGCACAGCTTGATAAGGGAAGAGGACCTGTTGCTACAGTACTTGTTCAGAAGGGAACCTTAAAGGTCGGAGATAATGTCGTTGCAGGAGCTTGCTACGGTAAGGTTCGAGCAATGCTTGATGACAAGCACAATCAGGTCAAGAGGGTACTTCCGTCATATCCGGCAGAGATACTTGGACTGAATGATGTGCCTAATGCAGGTGAAGTATTCATGGTCTGCAAGGACGAGAAGGAGGCAAGAAGCATTGCCGAGACCTTCATAGCAGAGCAGAAGAAGCACATGCTTGAGGAAACCAAGAAGAAGATGAACCTTGATGATTTGTTCGATGAAATCAAGGCGGGTAATATCAAGGAGCTTCCGATCATCGTTAAGGCGGATGTTCAGGGATCTGTTGAGGCAGTTAAGCAGAGCCTTGGAAAGCTCTCTAACGAAGAGGTTGCAGTTAAGGTTATCCACGCAGCAGCAGGTAATATCAACGAGTCAGATGTTAACCTTGCATCAGCTGCAAATGCTATCATCATAGGATTTAACGTTAAGCCTGATGCAACAGCAAAGGCAAAGGCAGAGACCGAGAAGATAGACATGCGTCTCTACAAGGTCATCTACCAGGCTATAGAGGATCTTGAGGCAGCACTTACAGGAATGCTTGCACCTGTATACGAGCCGCAGAACACAGGAAGGGCTATCGTAAGACAGATCTTCAAATCTTCCGGAGTAGGAATCATTGCCGGTTCATATGTAACCGACGGTGTGATCGAAAGAGGCTCAAAGGCAAGAGTATATAGAGGCGACAAGATGATCTTCGACGGAGACATCGCATCACTTAAGCGCTTCAAGGATGAGGTTAAGGAAGTAAAGACCGGCTTTGAGTGCGGAATCGTATTAGACGACTTCACAGATGTCGCAGTAGACGATACCATGGAAATCTACAAGATGGTCCAGGTACCGAGAAAGTAATGCGGGAATAAGCAATTATAATTAGCAAAGCTTAGGAGCGTGTACAGATACTTGAGGGAAAGCTTGCTTTCACGAAAGCATCTGTATGCGAGCCGTATATGAGCGCAGCTCATATATGCGTGATTTATCACGCATAAGCTTTGCTCGTATCATTCCATGAGCATGTAGGCGAAGCCATTATTTAGGAGTAGAAATGAAAAAAGGCAGCATTAAAAACAACAGAATAAACGGTGAGGTCATGCGTGAGCTTTCCGTTATCATAAGAGAAGAAGTAAAAGATCCGAGGATCGATCCGCTGCTTACTATCACCAGAGTTGAAGTGACGCCTGATCTTCAGTTCTGCAAGGTGCATGTATCATCTCTCGGTTCTGATGAGCTTCTTACGGAGAGTATTGAAGGCCTCAAGAATGCAGAGGGCTTCATCAGACGCGAGCTTGCACATACAGTCAATCTCAGAAAGACACCTATGCTGCAGTTTGTTCCTGACAGAAGCATGGAATACGCTATGGAAATGTCTATGAAGATAGAGGAATTAGCTAAGGCAGGCGGAATCGGACGTGCCGAGGCCGAGGAGTCAGAGGCAGACACAGATACAGAAAACGAAGAGAATGATGATTGAGCAGCTTACTAAAGAAAAATTTAATGAAGCGCTCCTTAAGGCAAAGACTATCTGCCTTTTGGGGCATATAAGCCCGGACGGAGACTGCATAGGCTCCGTCCTCGGTGCGTATAATTATATAAAAAATCTTCCGGGCGGCAGTGAGAAAATCGTCCAGCCATACCTTGAGGAGATAAATAAAAAATTTAATTTCTTAAAGGGCTCGGACATCATAAGCTCTGCAAGAGACGGCATTAAATATGATCTGGCTGTCGTACTTGACTGTGCAGATATCGGAAGGATCGGTAAATTAGGGTCATATCTTGAGGATGCCGAAAGCTCGCTTCTTATAGATCATCACATTACCAATCCTGGCTTTTGCGATATGGCGATAGTTCGCGGAGACGCATCCTCTGCATCAGAGGTGCTTTATACCCTGATGGACGAGCAGTATGTGGATAAGGCAGTAGCTGAATGCATCTATACCGGAATAGTTCATGACACCGGTGTGTTCAGACATAACAGCACACACAGAAGTACCATGGAAATTGCCGGGAAATGCATGGATTACGGTATTGATTTCGGAAGCATCATAGAGGATTCCTTCTTTGCCATGAACTTTGATCAAAAGGTCATGCTCGGCTATATATTAAACAATATGAAGAGCCGTTTTGACGGAAAGCTTGTTTACGGCTGGGTAGATATGGCAAAGCGCAAAGAGCTTGGTGCAGAGAAAATGGATATGGACGGCATGATAGATAACATGCGTTCCACGACCGGTGCTCTGGCTGCGGTATACATGTATGAAACACTTGACGGAAGAGTAAAAGCAAGCCTCAGATCAAACTCCGACATTATTGATGTCAGCGTAATAGCACAAAAATACGGAGGCGGAGGCCACAAGAGAGCAGCAGGCTGCTTTGTATCGAAGGATTTTGAGAAAAATATCGAAGAGATCGCTGCTGAATTCGGAAAGCAATTAAAGGCAGCTATATAATACTGATTGGAATTTGGTTGAAATTATGTCATTTTACCGCTACAACGGATTTTTAAATATATATAAGGAAAAGGGCTGGACCTCAATGGATGTATGCGCAAAGCTTAAGGGCATTTTAGGCGTAAGACGCATAGGCCATGCAGGGACACTTGATCCTATGGCTGAGGGAGTCCTTCCGGTAGCAGTCGGACGTGCAACAAAGGATGTCGACAAGGTCGGGCATGAGGTAAAGGTCTATAAGGCCGGGATGCTCCTTGGTGCTGTCACTGATACAGAGGATATAACAGGAAAGCCGCTTTCGATTTTCGGACAGGATTTTTGCAAAACAGATGAAAACTCACAGTCAGAGTCAAAGGATGACAATGCAGCTAACTCAAATGCTGATTTTGCAAATAGTTCGTCCGAAGTGAAGGCACTTACCGAGCTGGCCTATGCGATAGAAAAGAACGGCGGAAAAGCTCCTGACGAAGCTACAGTAAAAGAGGCGATCCTTTCATTCATCGGAGAGTACGATCAGCTTACACCAAAATATTCCGCAAGAAAGGTTAACGGAAAGAAGCTTTATGAATATGCCAGAGCAGGTGTTGAAGTCGAGCGCAAAAGAAAGCACGTGCATATTTATGATATCAGCATAGAAAGTATAGAGCTTCCGCATGTAGTATTTACAGTAAAATGTTCTCAGGGTACTTATATCAGGACACTTTGTCATGATATCGGAGAAAAGCTTCAATGCGGAGCCTGCATGGAATCACTTGTAAGAGAGCAGGTTGGACGCTTTAAGATAGAAGATTCAATAAGGCTTAGTGATGTCGAAGAGCTCAGAGATAAGGGCTCACTTGATGCAGCATTTACCATAGAGGCACCGACAGCCATATCCATAGGCAAGTTTGACGGCACACATGTAGGACATCAGACGCTTTTAAAGGATCTTAAGAGACTTGCCGATAAAAAGAGACTTCGCACCTGTGTCATTATCTTTAAATTCGGAAAAGAAACCGTGCTTTCCGATCTTGACAGGAAGATGAAGATGGCAGAGCTTGGCATAGATTACAGCATAGAGCTGGAATTTACTGACGAGATAAAGAATACAACGGCTGAGGATTTCCTTAAAAACATCCTTATAGATAAATACAATATGAAGGCCATTGTAGCCGGAGATGACGTAAGCTTCGGAAAGGGAAGAGCCGGAAATGCAGAATTTCTTAAGGCTCATGCAGATGAATACGGCTACGAGGTAAAGCTTATAGAGAAGGTAACCATCGATCTCAAACAGACAGCAGATGATGCGGGCTGCATTGAATCTAAGGAGCTTTCAGAAAAGACAAGCTCTAATATTGAGGGAAAGGCTACAATTATTAGTTCAACACTTCTGAGAGCAGAGCTTTTAAAGGGAGATATGCTGCATGTCACAAGGCTTCTCGGCGCACCGTATGCTATAAGCGGAGTCGTTATTCACGGAAAGCATATAGGAACAGACAAGCTGGCTATGCCTACACTTAACATAGCAGTGCCTGAGGATCTTATACTGCCGCCAAACGGAGTATATGCCGTAAGAGTCAACATATATGACGATAAAAAGGGCAGCAGTATACGTACAAGGACCGGAATTGCAAATCTTGGTTATGCTCCTACGGTAAATGAAGACGGAGCTGAGAGAACAGGTCTCAGACTTGAAACTCATGTTTTCGGAGACATAGGAGATTGCTACGGAAAATTCGCAAGAATCGAGCTTTGCTACTTCATCAGACATGAGAGAAAGTTCGATGACCTTGCAGAGCTTAAGCGTCAGGTGGCAGAGCATGACATTCCTGAAACAGAGAAATTTTTTGCAGGACTTATAGGTTGATAATGCTTGAAATATAGCGGATAATATGCTATTATTTTAAAGCTTAGCGCCGCGACACAGCTTTTCGATTTCCTTGACGGGAGCTTTGTTGACGGTTAGAGGACCGGACTGAAGCCGGTCAATAATTTGAAAGGAGAAAAGATATGATTTCAAAAGAGAAGAAGACAGAACTCATTAAGGCTTATGGTCGTACTGAAGGCGACACAGGCTCACCAGAGGTTCAGATTGCCATCCTCACTGAGAGAATCAACGAGCTTACAGCTCATCTTAAGGAGAACCCAAAGGATCACCATTCAAGAAAGGGACTTCTTATGATGGTAGGTAAGAGAAGAAGCTTACTTCAGTATCTCATGAAGAATGATCTTGAGGGATACAGAGAGCTCATCAAGAAGCTTGGACTTCGTAAGTAATTATTACGGTCCGCTTTATAACAAATCGTTTATTATTTCAAATAACTTAGATACAAAATTGCGCGCTTGCAGCACCGGGGAGCCGGTGCTGCTTTTTTGTAGAAATATTTACATTTGCAAAGGAAAGGAATCATCTTCACGATTCATAGGGAAAGGTATAATATTTGCAGGTATGTGCTGCTCAGCCTCCCATATAGTAAGTTTTTGCTGCATATTCATCCAACTTTCGACAGAAGTATAAGAATTGTTCACATCATGGAAACAACTGTGGATTATATATTTAGAAAATGTGAAAGTTTGGAGATACATATGATAAATATTCTTGTAATTGAAGATGATGAATCCTTAAGCAAGCTGTATGAGATCGTTCTGCATAAGGAAGGCTACGGCGTTTATAATGCCAAAAACGGCAGAGAGGCCTTTGAGATAATTGAAAACAAACATATTGATCTCGTTATGACGGATATTATGATGCCGGTTATGGACGGTTATGAATTCATAAGTATGCTGAGAGAGCAGGATTCAAGGATCCCTGTGCTTATTGTGACAGCTAAAGACGACTATATGTCCAAAAATACAGGCTTTACTCTGGGAACTGATGATTACATGGTTAAGCCGGTGGATCTTGACGAGATGGTGCTTCGAATCAGGGCACTTTTAAGAAGAGCCAATGTTATGGCAGAAAGAAAGCTTACGGTGGGAGACACTACTCTTGACTATGATGCATTCACGGTGGATAACGGAGAAGAAAACAGCATGCTTCCGCAGAAGGAGTTTTTGCTGCTGTACAGGCTTTTATCAACACCTAACAAGATATTCACTCGCTTTCAGCTTATGGATGAGATATGGGGACGTGACTCCAAATCCGATCCGCAGACGGTTGACGTGCATATAAACAGGCTCAGAAAGCGTTTTCAGGATAATAAGGACTTCAGCATCGTGACGGTCAGAGGACTTGGTTTTAAAGCTGTTATTTCAGCATAACGGGTGGCGAAATGTTTAAACATATCAGATTTTTTATGCTGCTCATGATAATAATAAGTGCTGTCATGATGGCAGCCTTTACAGCCACAGGTTATGTGATTTTTGCAATGCTTAAGCTTACTCCTGAAAACGGCTGGCGGATAAATCCGAGATTTATGCAGCTGATCGGTTTTACCTCGGCAGCAGTTGTGGTGGCGGTGTTTGTGCTGAGCTACATTACAAGAAGATACTTTAAGCCGATTGAAAATCTCGCTGATGCCATGAACAAGGTTGCAGAAGGAAATTTTGACATTGAGCTTCCGGTAGGCGGCGGTGGGGCTGAGATTGACAAGATGAATCTTAACTTTAATAAGATGGTTAAGGAGCTTCGTTCTACGGAAACACTGCAGTCGGATTTTGTTCAAAATGTTTCACACGAATTTAAAACTCCGTTGGCATCTATAAAGGGGTATGCCGTGCTGCTTGATGATATGGCTTCGGAGCTTCCGGACAGCGTCAAAGCAAAGGAGTACACAGAGCGTATAATACATAGTTCAGATGCGCTTTCTGCTTTGGCAGGAAACATTCTCAGTCTGTCAAAGCTTGAAAATCAGCATATAGTTTCGGAAAAAAAGACTTTTTCATTGGATGAGCAGATCAGGCAGGCATATCTTTCGCTTGAGCCGCTTTGGGGGAAAAGAGACATTGAAATAGATATGGATCTTCCGGAGCTTAACTATACCGGAAATGAAAATCTTATGTTCCAGATCTGGACAAATCTTTTTTCTAATGCAATCAAATTCACCCCGGATAAGGGCTCAATAAGTGTAGCAATAAAGGAAAATGCGAAGGAGCAGGGAGATATAAGCGTGACTGTGCGTGATACCGGAATCGGCATGAGTGAAGAAGAGCAAGAGCACATGTTTGACAGATTTTATCAGGCTGAAACTAACCGCAGTAAGTCGGGAAATGGACTCGGTCTTACGCTTGTAAAGAAGATAACAGAGCTTTGCGGCGGGCATATTGCTGTAGAAAGTGCTCCGGGAAAGGGCGCGGCATTTACTGTCTGGCTGCCGCCTGTGAAGCTTTTGTGAATTCATGTTGAGTTTAAAATTGTTTAAATAATAGTTTAAAATACGATGATAACATTCAGAACCAGGACGTGAAAAATCCCGGTTCTTTTTTGTTATGACAATTGGTCAACGAAGCAAAGGTTCAGCTTTGGCAGATCAAAAGAAACAAAAGAGAAATAAAGGTTAAACAGAAAACGAACAAAGCAAAGAAAGAATATTAAAAATAAAAAAAGGCAGTAAGGAGCTAAGGAAGTATGAAGAGAGTAACCATTGCGGCAGGAGTCGCTGCAGTAGTGCTGGCAGCAGCAATTATCCCGAGACTCACTAAAAAGGAACAGTTTGCACAGCCTGTTATGGATTCGGTGGTTGAGGTCGCTAATCCGGAGATGGGAGACATTGCGGTTCAGTCTGCGGTCGTAGGAACCATAGGAGCTGAGGAATCGGTGTCTGTAAGTCTTAAGGCAGGCGGAGATGTAACTGAGGTTTATGTTAAGGTGGGCGATACCGTAGAAGAAGGTGCTGCCATTTTCAGCATTGATACAAAGCAGGTCGACAGCGCCAAAAACAACCTGGATTCGGCAGCACTGCAGCTCTCACAGGCTAAGGATGAGCTTTCAAGACAGCAGGTGCTTTATAACGGCGGAGGTATTTCTGATCAGGCATATAAGCAGTATCAGGATGCGGTAGCCTCTGCACAGATAAATTATAACAATGCGAAGCTTAATTATGACAATCAGCTTTCCTACAGCGAGATAACTGCACCGATTTCAGGAATTGTTGAAACTGTCAATATCGAAAAGCTTGATTCAGTGCAGCAGGGAACGATTGCCTGTGTTATTTCCGGAGGCGGAGCAAAGACTGTAAGCTTTTCCGTATCTGACAGAATATCCAAAAATCTTACTGACGGAGATGAGATAGAGGTTGAGAAGGACGGAACAAAGTACAGCGGAAATATTTATGAGGTGAGTTCAATGGCGGATTCATCTACAGGACTTTTCAACATAAAAGCAAAGCTTTCAGATTCGGCAGATTCAGCATTGCTTTCAACAGGATCAATGGTCAAGCTCTATGTGACAAGCGAAAAGGCATCGGATGTTCTGAAGATACCGGTGAATTCAGTATATTATGACGGCGGTCTTTCTTATGTATACACCTATGATCAGGCAGAAGGCTGTCTTCATAAGGTCGAGGTAAAGACAGGTATTTATGATTCCGAGTATATCGAGATAGACAGCGGTTTGAGTGAGGATGATCAGGTGCTTATCACCTGGAGCTCTGAGCTTTACGACGGTGTAAAGGTAAGACTTAAGGGCGAAAGCAGTGCTGCTGCGGCAGATACTAATGCAGGCGGTAAAAGTACAGGCAGTGAAAATACGGGCGATAAAAAGGCTATGGATAAGCCTTCAAAAAAGACAGAGTAACGGAGGATTTAGGAGATGGGAATAACTAAATTTGTCCTTAAAAGACCTGTCACGACCATACTTGCAGTTATCTGCGTTATTGTATTCGGAATAAGCTCTGTGACTGGAATGACCATGGAGCTGTCACCGGAGATGGATATGCCGATGATGATGGTTATGACACGCTATACCGGCGCATCACCGGAGGATATGGATGAGCTTATAACTACTCCGATAGAGGATGCTGTAAGCTCTATGACAGGACTCAGTCAGGTGTCGTCCACCTCAAGTGAAGGAAGCTCGACAGTAATGCTCGAGTATGAGTACGGCACAGATATGGATGAGGCCTATGACGATCTTAAAAAGAAGATAGATCAGATATCCATGAGACTTCCTGATGATGTGGATACGCCGACCATTATGGAAATGAGCTCTAATCAGAGTGAATCTATAATGCTTTCTATCAACAATCCATCCCAGGATGATCTTTATGATTATGTCTCCGATGAAATAGTACCGGAATTTGAAAAACTGGCGAATGTTGCAGACGTTTCAACAATGGGAGGCTCACAGTCTTACATAAGAGTTGAACTTAAGCAGGAGAAGATGAAGCAGTACGGCGTTACAATGTCTTCTATCGCGAGTGATATTACAGCTGCAAACAGTCAGATACCCGGAGGTACGACAGAACTTGGAAGTCAGGAATACTCGGTTTCTACAAGAATGAAATATGATACCGAGGAGCTACTTAGTGAGATCCCGCTTACTACCTCAAGCGGAGAAGGAACCGTATATCTCAGTGATGCAGCTGATGTTTATACGTATACATCCGATGATTCGGGAGTGGCAAGATACAACGGTGAAGATACAGTATCCATTGGTATTACGAAGGAGCAGTCTGCCAATGCAATATCACTTTCAGATTCAGTTAAGAAGGTTATTGAGAGTCTTGAGAGAAATGATCCTGATCTGCAGATAATTGTTGCAAACGACAGTGCCGATCAGATAAAGTCATCACTTTTATCCATAGCGCAGACTGTAGGTTTGGCGGTCATCATTTCAATGGTAATCATCTTCCTCTTCTTTGGTGATCTTAAAGCATCGCTTATAGTCGGAAGCTCAATACCTATTTCAATACTTGTAGCACTCATATGTATGGGAGTCATGGGTCTTTCACTCAACATAATTACTATGTCAGCTCTTGCACTCGGCGTAGGAATGATGGTCGATAACTCCATAGTTGTATTGGAAAGCTGTTTCAGAGTGACAGCAGATGAGAGATTCGGAGACTACATGAAGGAGGCTCTGAGAGGTTCTGATATCGTGGGCTCCTCGGTCATTGCATCTACAGTGACCACCTGCGTAGTATTTTTGCCGCTGGCATTTTTAAACGGTATGACAGGACAGATGCTCGCACCGCTCGGCTACACGATAGTGTTCTGCATGACAGCCTCACTCTTTTCTGCGATAACGGTAGTACCGCTTTGCTATATGCTTTATAAGCCGGAGGAAAGACTTAAGGCTCCGCTTTCAAAGCCTGTTGCAGCACTTCAGGAGGATTACCGCAGCATCATGCGTGTGCTTCTTCCTAAGAAGAAGACAGTAATGCTTACAACTGTAGGACTCACGGTATTTTCATTATTCCTTGCAACTAAGCTTAACACTGAGCTCATGGCTTCAGATGATAACGGACAGGTATCGGTTTCTATTGATACAAGACCGGGCTTAAATGACAGTGAGGTTGAAAAGATCCTCTTAGAGGTTGAAAAGATAGTTTCTGCAGACAGTGATGTTGATTCATATATGACCAGAAGCTCAGGCGGAGGCCCTATGGGCGGAAGCTCAGCTTCGGTAACCGCATATCTTAAGGATGACAGACAGCTGTCAACGGAAGAGGTTGCAAATAAATGGAAGACAGAAATGGCAGACATTGATAACTGTGATATTGACGTAAGCGTCAGCGGCTCAATGAGCATGATGACGGAGTTCGGAAACAGCTACCAGACTATCATAAAGGGCACGGATTACGATGCTGTTAAGACAGTAACTACGAATATCGTAAATGAGCTTTCGGAACGTCCTGAGGTTACAAAGGTTCATTCAAATATTGAGAATTCGACTCCGATCGTTGAAATAACCGTAGATGCCATTAAGGCGAAGGCTGCAGGGCTTACGGCAGCAGGCATCGGAAACACAATCAATCAGCTGACCAGCGGAATGACTGCGACTTCTATAAATGTTGACGGAGAGGATACCAGTGTCAAGATAGAGTATCCTGACGGAACCTATGACACTCTCGATCAGTTAAGAGGCGTACTTCTTTCCACACCTTCGGGAAGTCAGGTGCTTCTTTCAGATGTAGCAGATATAGGCTTTGCGGATTCACCGTCGTCCATCAGAAAGGAAGATAAACAGTATATGGTTACGATAAGTGCTCAGTATACTGAAAATGCTGATCAGTCCACAAAGATGCTTATTGACAGTGAAGTTGTAAATCCGAATCTTACGTCATCTGTAACCACCGGAATGAATTCCAGAGACCGTTCGATGAATACTGAATTTAAGTCGATATTTAAAGCAATACTTATTTCGATATTCCTGATATTCGTAGTAATGGCCTCACAGTTTGAATCACCGAAGTTCTCACTCATGGTAATGTTTACGATACCATTCAGCCTTATCGGTTCATTCGGACTTTTGTGGCTGTGCAATTCGGCTATCAGTATGACCTCGCTTATCGGTTTTCTGATGCTTGTAGGAACAGTTGTAAATGCCGGAATACTTTATGTTGATACAGTCAACCAATATCGTGAGACCATGGATAAGGAAGATGCACTGATCGAGGCAGGAGCTACAAGAATGAGGCCTATACTCATGACTACGCTCACAACTATTATTTCCATGATCCCTATGGCGCTTGCCTTTGGAAGCTCAGGAAAAATGACTCAGGGACTCGCGCTTGTAAATATCGGAGGACTTACAGCATCAACTATATTAAGCCTTCTTATGCTTCCGGTATTCTACAGCATTATTGATGGTATAAAGATCGTGGGCCGCAAATCAGACGGCGAGACATTTGAAGAGAAGATGAAAGAGGAAAATGCTGAAGATCCTGATGGAGACGATATATGAAGAAAAACGTATTAATGCTTACTATGCTGCTTTTTACGGCTTCAATGAGCTTAAGTGCGCCTATGAGCGCACTTTCGGCTCAGAGCCCGACATTTGCAAGAAGCAATGAGGAATGGGAAAGTCTTAAGGATAATAAGCTGGAATACAGCGAGATAGCGGATCTTGTACATGAATATAATCCAGATGTTATAAGCAATAATTATGATTATAAAAGCTTTGTCGATACATATGGCACGACTAACGAAGAAATAGCGAGTGAATACCGTAGTAAGGCCACAGAGCTTTTAAATAATATTTCAGGATCGGATGATGCAACGTCTGTTATGAGTGACGCTCAGGCAGAGCTTCAGGCTAAGCAGCTCAATCAGAGTGCGGACAATAATACTGATGACAGTACGACAAAATCTTTAAGCTATGCAATGTCAGAGGCAAAAATCGTTATGAATGCCAAGAGCAGTTTTATTGCATATTATTCGGCGTTAACAGAGCTGGAGTCGGCAAAAACAAGATTAGAGAGCCTTAAGGCAGACGAGACATTAACAGCTGCAAAGGCAGCAGCCGGAACTGTGACTGATAAGGAGCTTCGTGCGGCACAGAAAAGTGTATCGGAACAGGAATCAGCCGTAAAAAAGGCTGAGGAATCCATCGAAGAAACCAGGCAGAAGCTTATTGTTATGCTCGGATGGAAGAGTACGGACACACCTGAAATCGGAGAGCTTCCGGAGGTTACGGCAGAGACTGTAAATGCCATTGACATTAACAGTGATCTTAAGAAGGCGGAAGATAATAACTATACGCTTAAGATCAATAAAAGGAAGCTTGAAAATGCCTCAGACAGCGACAATATAAGTGTTTTAAAGTCGACGATAGACAGTAATGAAAGATCGATAAGTGTATCGGTAAACAGTGCTTACAGCTCACTTAAAACAGCACTTTTAAACCTTGAGACCGCACAGCTTGAGCTTTCAAATGCAGAGAAAAATATGTCTGTGTCAGAGGCAGGCTACAGTGCCGGGCTCATTTCAAAATATGAGTATACAACTAAGAAAAGTGAGCTCGAGGAGAAAAAAGCTGCCGTAACAAAAGCAAAATGCAGTCTTATAAGCGCGTATATGACTTATGAAAGCTATGTCGGAGGTCTTGCAGATGCCGGCTAAAGTATATAAAAAAAACAAAACAGCATTGGTGCTTATGAGTGCGGCAGTTTTTGCGATGACCGGCGGGATAAGCTCTTATGCGGAAACTACTGCGATATATCTTGGCGGTGAAACACATGAGGCAGACGGTTCTGAGATTTCTGATACTCAGGGCACTACTATATATGCTTATGCCGATTCAGATGATGACAGTGATTATGCACCGGCAGACGGCGGAAATGTTACTGAGGAACAGCTTTCCGACAAAACCATAGAATATGCAGAGCTCGGAACATTTATACATTTATATAATACGACAGTGCAGAATATGAAGAGCTCCTCGGAAAGCAAAAAGGCTCAGTACAGCACATTAAAGACAGAGTTTGTAAGTGATCTCTGGGACTCTGTAAAAGAAGCGAAGGACGCACTTTCAGACGGAGACAGCGAAGCATATAATACCTACAAAAGCTATGAAAACAGCTATAAAGCGGCAATAAAAAGCTATAACAGTGTGATTGACAAGCTGAACAGCTATGGCCAGACTAAAAGTATTAAGAGTACTGAAAAGCAGCTCACAAGTGCGGCGCAGAGTCTCATGATATCCTATAATACACTAAAGCTTAACCTTGAAAGCACCGAGACACTGTGTGAATATTATAAGGCAATTTATGACAATACTGTGCTTAAGAAAAATGCCGGAAGTGCTACAGATATTGAGGTTGAAGCGGCAAAGGCAGGATATATAAGTGCACAGTCTTCAAAGGAACAGGCAAAGGCAAGTCTTGATGAGATTTATAAGAATTTATGTATTATGTTGGGGCTTGACGAAAATGCCGGTTATACCGTAGCGAACGTACCGGATCCTGATATGTCTTATATCTCCGGCATAGATACCGATTCTGACCGCGTAAAGGCAGTAAATAATTCATCCTCGGTTCAGAATGTAAGACATTCTAAAAGCTCTGACAGTGCTTCATATAGTGTAAAAG
>Ga0129317_1000582_pt1 | contig 36531 bp, 53 predicted proteins | sample Cm1ome_FD_94430 | JGI IMG/M metagenome (GOLD analysis project Ga0129317, IMG submission 94430) | Eastern black-and-white colobus group fecal microbial communities from Wisconsin, USA - Cm1105 metagenome | ecosystem: Host-associated > Mammals > Digestive system > Large intestine > Fecal | place... | reverse complement strand
TGCACAGGCTCCGCACCTGCTTCGCAGGGTGGCCGCTGGTATGGGCCGAGGTGGCCGTTTTAATCGGACCAGGTGGCCGCTGAGATCGGGCACCCGTGGCCGCTGGAGAGGGCCTTATGCATTTACTGTATTAAAAATATTTTTATTTCCGCCATCCAGCTGTGAACTGCGCTTCATTTTTAGCTAATAAATTTGATATTATATTTCATCTCCAAAAAAATTATCTGTTTTTTCCATATTTTTTATCTGATATTTTTAACCACACGGCAGGACATGTCTCTGGACTTTCCATCCAAAATTAAAAAGACCTCATCCATTTCGGATAAGGTCTTTTTTCAATCTCGTTCCACTGTTAAAAAATCAAATCCCCATTGATCTCACGCAAGCTATGTACGCCGCACATGGCCATGGTGTCAGCCAACTCTCCCTGCAGCTTTTCCGTCAGCAGTTTGACTCCCTCCACTCCGCCGCCGTAAACGGCGGTCACATAGGGCCGGGCCAGGATACAGGCATCCGCACCAAGGGCCAGTGCCTTGCACACGTCTGTCCCTGTTCGGATTCCCCCGTCCACCAGGATGGTCATCTGTCCCTTAACCGCCTGGGCAATGGCGGGCAGCACCCGGGCGGTGGCGGGCACACCGTCCTGGACCCGGCCGCCGTGGTTGGATACTACGATCCCGTTGGCTCCGGCCTCCAGTGCCTTCTGGGCGCCCTTCACGGTCATAATGCCCTTGATGATAAATGGCGCCCCGGCGTACTCAATAATTTCCCGGAGCTCCGCCACCGTCTTGGGCCCAGCGGGAGGCGTCAGCCCTTTGAGGAAGGGCAGTCCCGCCGCGTCGATATCCATGGCAAACACCCGGGCGCCAGATGCCTTCGCCGCGTCCAGCTTCGCAAACAGAGTATCCCGGTCCCAGGGCTTAACCGTGGGGATCCCCTTGCCTCCATTCTGTCCGATAACCCGGGCCGCGCTTGTAAAGACCGCCGGGTCGGTGCCGTCTCCAGTAAAGGCGGCTATCCCGGCCTGGGCACAGGCGGGCACAAGAATGTCGTTATACTCCAGATTGGTCAGCTTGTCTCCGTAATGCAGCTTCACCGCCCCTACGGGGCCCGCAAAGACGGGCAGATCGTAGGTCTGGCCAAACATGGTAAAGCGGGTATCCACTTCGCCCCCGGAGCAGATGGTGTCCATATTCAGGCAGATCTCCTGCCATGCCTCATAATTTCGGATCGCCACCGTGCCGCTTCCTTTGGCCCCCGGACCGGGCATGGTATTTCCGCAGGCCCGGCCGTTGCACACCGGGCACACCTTGCAGTAAGGACCGCTGCAGGTCTTTGCCGCCTGTAACACTTCCTGATAAGTCATTTCGACTGCCTCCTCTCATATCTTTTCAAATCATACCCTTCTCCCCGCCCTTCGTCAAGGGCAAAGAGCGCCGCGCCGCTGGTCTCCGGAAAAAATGAGGGGGCTTACAGCCCTGTCTGGGCCTTTGTCAGCTCCTGGGCAATATTCAGCACATGGTCGCCAATCCGTTCAAAATCGGTAAGCAGCTCGGAGTAAAGAATGCAGGCCTCCTCATTGCAGACCCCTTCCCGCATCCGCTCCAGCTGACTGCGGCGGAACTGGTCTGTCATATCGTCAATCCGCTGCTCCATCTGGGCCACATCGGCCAGCCATACCGGATCCCCCGCCTCATGGTGAAGAAGGGCAGAAATGGCCTCCAGGGAAATATCCCGCATGGCTCCAATTTCCCCCTGCGCCACCTCGGAAAACTCGATGTTCTTGTCCACCAGCATTCTGGTGTAGCCGGCCAGGTTGTCCGCATGGTCGCCAATCCGTTCAATGTTCCCGGAAATCGTAAAGAACCCGCTTACCACGGCGGAGCCCTGCTCGTTTGTCTCGATGGCAATGAGCTGGGAAACATAGCGGGAAATCTCCCGGTTTAAGAAGTCAATATACTCCTCCCGCGCTTCAATTTCTTCCAGCTGCTCCGCGTCCCGGGACAGCACCGCACGGAAACTTTCGGCCACATTATCCCGGGCCATGGAGAGCATCCGGTGCAGTTCGTGACGCAGCTGGTCAATGACAATGGCGGAGACACCCAAGCCGCCGTCTTTGCCGCTGGCGGAAACCGGCTTCAGATACTCCAGCTTCAGCCTGTCCTCCTCCACCGGAAGGGGCTGTTCAGGCAAAATCCGGCGGGCCAATTCCGCCAGATAATTGCCCAGGGGCAGCAGCAGCAGGGTGGTGGTGACGTTAAACAGCATGTGCATGGTGGCAATCTGGGCCTGGGCCTGTCCCGGCATCATCCTTTCAATCAAGGCAGTCAACGGAAATACCATACAGATCACTGTAAACATCACAGTACCGATCACATTAAACATAAAGTGGATCAAAGTGGCCCGCTTCGCGTTCCGGTTAGAGCCTGCGGACGCCAGCAGGGCGGTAATACAGGTACCGATGTTCTGACCAAACAGCACATATACAGCACTGCCAAGACCGATGACTCCATTTCCAGCCAGTGTCTGCAGCACACCCACGGAGGCGGATGAGGACTGGATCAGAGCGGTGAACAGGGCGCCCGCGGTGATGCCCAGCAGGGGGTTGGAGAACGTGGACATAAGCCGGATAAAGGACTCGGAGTCCCGCAGAGGGTACATCGCGGCGCTCATCATATCCATGGCGATAAAAAGCACGCCAAGGCCGGCCATAATCTGACCGATGTGCTGGGCCTGGGGCCGCTTCACAAAGATCATCAGCACTACGCCCAGAAATGCCAGTATGGGGGCCAAAGCGCCCACATCCAGGGCGATCAGCACACTGGTCACGGTAGTACCGATGTTGGCGCCCATGATAATCCAAACCGCCTGGTTCAGCGTCATCATCCCGGCGCTGACAAATCCCACCACCATGACGGTGGTAGCGGAAGAGGACTGAATCACCGCCGTAATAACGGCGCCCACCAACACCCCTAAAAATCGGTTGGCCGTCAACCGCTCCAAAATTTCCTTCATCTTGCTGCCGGCCGCAGCCTCCAAGCCGGCGCTCATCATCTGCATGCCGTGCAGGAATAGGGCCAGGCCGCCCAGCAGGGTCAGGATATCTGCAATTCCCATTTTCTTCTGTTCCTTCCTCCGCGGCACCCCCGGTCAAGAAAAAAGACACAGCCCGCGCTGCTCCCAGCACAGGTTATGCCCTGCCTCTCGCCCTTGCCCTGTTTCTCAAGCAGACGGCCGGCCGCTTCTCTTTCTCTATCATTCCCAAACGTTTCCATGATTATTATACGGTGCCCTCTGTGAGCCGTCAACAGATTTTACATAGTTTTAACATTTCTCCGGTCATGGCATTGCGCCGCATCCGTTTCATAGTCCAAAGAACCCGGGCCCCTCTCCCAGGGCCCGGGTTCTTTGATATTTGGTCAATTAATTCTGCTCCTTCTGGCTCTCCAGGTAATCGTCATAGCTGGATCTGCGGTCGATGAGCTTGCCGTCTGCGGTAAAATCAAAAACCCGGTTACACACGGTTTGAATCAGCTGATGGTCGTGGGAGGCCACCAGCACATTGCACTTTACCGCCTCCAGCCCCTTGTTCAGGGCTGCAATGGATTCCAGATCCAAATGGTTGGTGGGCTGGTCCAGCATGAGCACGTTGGCGCCGGAAAGCATCATGCGGGACAGCATACAGCGTACCTTCTCGCCGCCGGAGAGGACCTTGACGGCCTTGTACACCTCGTCCCCGGAGAAAAGCATCCGGCCCAGGAAGCCCCGGAGGTACTGCTCCTGGGGGTCGGGGGAGAACTGGCGCAGCCACTGGACCAGATTGTCGTCGTTTTCCTGGAAATAGGGGGTGTTGTCCTTGGGAAAGTAGGAGAAGGTTGCGGTCTGCCCCCATTTCACAGAGCCCTCGTCAGGCTCCATCTCCCCGGCCAGAATCTTAAACAGGGCGGTATGGGCGTTCTCGTTGTCACCCACAAAGGCAATCTTGTCCCCGTGGCCCACAATAAAGGATACCTTGTCCAGCACCTTCACCCCGTCGATGGTCTTGGATACCTCGGTGACAAACAGAATGTCCTTGCCCACCTCCCGGTCCGGGGTAAAGCCCACGAAGGGGTAGCGGCGGGAGGATGCGGGCATTTCCTCCACGGTGAGCTTATCCAGCAGCTTGCGCCGGGAGGTGGCCTGCTTGGACTTGGACTTGTTGGCGGAGAAGCGGGAGATAAAGTCCTGCAGCTCCTTGATCTTGTCCTCGTTGCGTTTATTCTGGCTCTTAACCAGCTGCTGCACCAGCTGAGAGGACTCATACCAGAAGTCGTAGTTGCCCACATACATCTTGATCTTCCCGTAATCGATGTCCACGATGTGGGTGCACACGGTGTTCAGGAAATGCCGGTCATGGCTGACCACAATGACGGTGCCTTCAAAGTCCAGCAGAAAGTCCTCCAGCCAGTTTACGGCGTCGATGTCCAGGTTATTGGTGGGCTCGTCCATCATCAGCAGATCGGGATTTCCAAACAGGGCCTGGGCCAGCAGCACCTTCACCTTCAGCCGGGCGTCCAGGGTCGCCATATCGTTATAATGCAGCTCGGTACCGATGCCCAGGCCCTGGAGAATGCGGCTGGCGTCGGACTCGGCCTCCCAGCCCCCCAGCTCGGCGTATTCCTCCTCCAGCTGGCAGGCCAGCATACCGTCCTCGTCGGTCATCTCCTCTTTGGCGTAGAGGGCCTCCTTCTCCTTGCCGATGTCGTACAGGCGCTGGTTGCCCATAATCACCGTGTCCATCACATTGTAGGCGTCATAGGCGTTCTGGTCCTGCTTCAAAACAGACATGCGGGTGTTGGGCAGGATGGACACCTCGCCGGAGGTGGACTCCAGGTCCCCGGACAGAATCTTTAAAAAGGTGGACTTGCCGGCGCCGTTGGCGCCGATGATGCCGTAGCAGTTGCCCCGCAGAAACTGCAGGTCCACGTGGGAAAACAGCGGGGTGCCGCTGTAGTTCAGGCTCAGATCTGTGACAGTGATCATAGCTTGCTCTCTCGCTCCTTTATCCAGATGGTCAAAATCGTTCGGGTATCATCTTATCATAAGGAGTGGGAAAAAGATAGGGGGATCATGGTAAAATTGTTCCGGTTTTTCCCGAAATCCCCCCTCTTTTTTCAGCAGGAGCGCACATCTCAGTCAAAAAGCCGCCCCGGTCCTCTTGAGGACCGGGGCAGGCGGCGCTAATCAGGCAGGGCGCAGGAGGCGTCCCCCTATCTCCGCTGATCAAAGCACAAACAGGCATACCGCGCATATCAGGCAGCAACGCCTGAACTCGTCCCGCTCCTCCTTTGTGCGCTCATTCCGCAGGCCCAAGCGAAGGGCAGGAATCGAAAAACGGACCAGGCCGCAGCAGGCCAGGGCCCGGACCAGCAGCGGCGCGCCATAGTACGTCACAAATTCAACAACATAAAGCCGGAGCTGCTCCAATATCTCCCCCATCGGCGTTTCTCCTATCTCATAATCACTTTACCACTGTATGCGTTTTGGGGACAACGGGGCGGTTATTTTGCTCCCGCTCCGCTCTCCTGCGCGCCCTGTTTGAATATCTGTATTTTATCCGATTCGCATGTGCAAGTCAATCCGGCGGCGGCCTGATTTTGAAAAAGCGGGTGGGGCGGTTCTTCCGTCTCTGTCAAAGGTAAAAGAGATCGTCCCCTTGTCTCATTTCTTATTATCTTGGTTAAGCATCAATTGAATTCCGCCAACCAGGTTCAAAATACTGATTGCCCAAAAAACACCTGCCAACCCAAAGGTGAATGTACGGTCTCCGCTATGAGCCGCCTGTTTCAGACTAAAAAAGAGCAACCCATATGTAGGAATCTGTAGCAGCAAAAACCAAAGGAATTGGTCCAGCACCTTCTTCTGCTCCGTGCGTTTCCTTTTGTACAGAATATAAATAACCGCACCCAGGATCACCACTGTAAACGCCGTATGAAACAGCAGCGGGGCCTCTGCCTCCATAATATCTGCCTCCACATCATAAAAAATATTTCTTTTCTTCCAGTTTAACATACAAATCCCGTAAAATCCACCGGAATTTCCTGCACTCTCGTACCGGCAGGATAAAAAGGGCTACCCACTCCCTTCCGGAAGGCGCACCGCTCAATAACAAAAGAACCTCTCTCCTGTCTGCCGGGCGTTGCTTGCGAAGGGGGCCCCCAGCGCAGCCGGGGGCCCCCTCTGTTGAGGCTTAACCGCTTAAACGGGAAGCTCCTCCTGTCTTTTCTTCACATTTATCCCTTGGCTCCGTATTCCCGGGCGGACTGTATCTCCTGGGGCGTCACTTCTCCCGACTCAAAGACAAACTCACCAATTACATTGCCGTCTTTGTCATATACAGGCACCGCATTCTTTCCGCTCCGCGCGGCCTGGAACTCTTCCGGATCCCGGTTCACCCCGCTGGCGTACTCCCGCTCGCTGTTTCTCATATAGCCCTCTTCCCCGTTTGTGGCCACACAGGCCACCAGGTCCGGCTTATAGCCCAAAATCTCCGCCGCCCCTTCGGGGCCGTAGGTCTCCCCGTTGGCGTTAACCGGATAGCGGCCGTTATCAAGCCGCCGCATAATCATATCGTAGAACAGATCCACACCTTCAATAAGATAGGTTCCAATCACTGCTCCGTTCACATCATACAGAGGAATTTCCTTGTCCTGGGTCACCCGGGCCTCATGTGCGGCCAGTTTTTCCGGTGTGCTCAGATCCGGCATCCGGTCTTCCATACGAATATAGCCCTGCACACCGTCCACACCTACCGCCGCAATCAGATCCGGTGCCGCGCCCACCACGCCGCTCAGCAGCTCTGATCCATACGTCTCGCCGTTCTGGTTTACGCGGTAGGCCCCGTCTTCATCCAGCCATTGCAGCAGCAGCTCCTCGTTCACCGCTCTGCCCCTGGTCTGCGTACGCGGGGCATCGTGGGTGGTATAGCTGCCGTCCCACTCCCGGAATCCCACCAGTCCCTGGCTGTAGGCGGTATCTGCTCCATAGGATTTTGTTGTGGAAACCTCCAGATTGGTTGATACGCTGGAGGTTTTCAGATCAGTTTCTCTCAGCACCAACCCGGCATCACTGTACAGCCTTGCCTTTGTCTGAATATATTTCGGCGGCGCATCCCCGTTGATAACCTGCACATAGGTGGCCGCCCGAAAGCCCGTCCCAACATAGAGGGCCGACCAATACTTGTAGGTATAGCCGTTGGTGGTTGTGGTGATGGATGGGGAGTTGTATTCTTGGTCCCCGGCACGTTCCGCCCCAGGACTGGCCGCCAGCGCGGGGGCGGCCAGCAACAGGCACAGGGCCAGTACCAAGCTCAGGCCCATTATGCGCTTTTTCATATTTCTACCTCCAATTTTTTAATAAAAATTATATTGGACCCCATAAGGCGTCCTTTATTGACATTGTTTTCTCACCGGGTGCTTCTAAACTGTTATCATCCCCTTCCACTCGCGTATTCCTGGGGCCGTTTACGCTCTCTTTCCCTCAGTGGTCAGGGTCATGGTCATGGTCTCGGGCCCGCCGCCCGTCCAGACCCGCTTTTTCCTTCCCGAGCAGGGCAAAGACCGCCAGGGACAGCACCTCGCCGCGCCAATAGGACCCCACGGGCCACAGACACCGGTTCAGCCCTGTGAGATATTTCATTCCTGGTTCCCGCAGGGCAAACAGGGCCGCGACGCACAGGAAAACCGCCAAGGCATAGGGCAATCCGATCCGTTTTCTGCTGTCCCCCGTCCCCAGCAGCAAGCAGAATCCAATGAGAAAGATCCCTATGCACAAGATCTCGAACAGCGGGGCATATGTAAAAAATATGTCCCGGATAACTCCATCCTGGGGGGCCCAGCAGACCAGCAGACCCAAAATAAAATAGACCTGATAGGCCGCCGCCGTGCGGAATAAATTTTTTCGGGTCAGCAGTTCATCCACCAGCCCTTCCAACCGACCGTTTTCCATGCTGCTCATTCCTTTCCCGCAAATATTAAGACAGGTGAAACATCATCCCCTGATCCTGAATGTCAACCACAATCCGATTGCTCCATATGAGTTTAAATCAGTGCGCCTCTCAATATATGCTTGGGCGATTTCAACTTGCCTTTGATGTGCTGTATCACTAGTATCCGTTGCCATTGACGGTAACGAAATACTCACTAAGAGAAAAATACACATCATAGAAACTTACTATTTTTTCATGCTCCATTATCTTCCTTTTCATGCTGTAAATTCTGATAAGCAAATTAGGATTTCGTCCGTTTCTTTATATGCTTTCTCATACGCCTCACTATCAAATTCTCCAACATGGATGAAATAAGCTATAGATTGCCCTTTTAATCCCCTGTCACAGCAATCGCCCAAAGCACGGAAAAGACTCTCCATCTTTTGTAGCCGTACAGAAGACAGCCCTTGAATGAAGCCGGTATCAATCTGACCGCCAGATAAAAGGTCTCGAAGCGCAGATTTCAATGTCTGATTATTTCCAAGTGACATCTCAATTGCAATGTTGGCTATGTCATTTTGGGAAAAGATTTTTGTTCCCTCACAGAAACCTTCTAAACGGCACAAAAGGTCAACATCACTGGGATTGTATGCCAGTTGCCCTACCATATTGCTTAACTCATAATAGATGCTGTTTTGCTTATCCAGCCTTTCTAGTACAATCCCGTATATATCATCCCGACTTTGATTGCCCGTGGCTAATTGCCACAGAGCAGCAGTCACAATAACTGCCACCCCCATCATACTTAGGCATAATATAAACGTTTTTCTGCTCCTCATTGTTCTAGCCCTTTCTTGCAGATGACTTAGGACAAACTATACCGGCTTCTTCTCTTCTTACTTGCTTAAACTGTTATCACTCCCTTCCACTCACGTATTTCCAAGGCCGCTTACGCCCTCTTTCCCTCAGTGGTCAGGGTCATGGTCTCGGACTCGCCGCCCGCCCAAACTGTGACGGCGGCCACGGCCAGCAACAGACACAGGGCCTGGAGAAGGCTTAGCCTTATCGAAGGGGCAAATCCACCGGAACCGCCTGCGTCTCCTCTCCAAATTCAAAGGCGGAATAGGTATCTATCACCTTCCCATCCAGATCGTAAACATCCAGACAATCTCCCCGCTCGGCATTTCTAAACTGCTGCGTATAGATATATCCACGCTTGCCGCTGTCCCCAAGCACGCTCATCAGATCGGGCGCATAGCCAAACTCATGCCGGTCCAGGTAGGAGCCGTAGGTTTCGCCTTTTGCGTTTGTGGGATACGCGTCCGCCACAAACGCCGGTTCAGCGCGTTGGTTGACTTTGATGGGCTTACCCCCCGCAAGCTCCTTTACGCGCGCCAGGATCACCGGGTCGGTTTCCTCCTGGCTCGTACCCAGGGCAAACTGACCAATAACCGCTCCATCCAGGTCATACAACGGGATCATGTTATTTTCATTTACCTTCGCCTGCCAGCGCTGTACCTCGCCAATGGAATCAAGCTGGGGCGCAAAGTCTTCACGCCGCACATAGCCGAAGATGTCCCCCTCCCCAAGGGCGGAGATCAGGTCAGGCGCCCTGCCCACCGTGTGTCGGTCCAGGTAGGAGCCATAGGTCTCCCCCCTGCTGTTAACAGGATACTGGAAAACAGGGGTCTTCCCCTTCTCCGCCGCCGACCGGGCTGTGGTGTAGGTGGCGGAGGGCGCTATTCCCGCCGTATGGTCAGAACCGGCTCCGCTGTGATAGGCTTTGTATTCTCCTTCTGCCGAAAGGTTTCCGGAGACGGCGCGGGTTCCCGTATTCACAAAATGAATGTAGGAAGTGCCTTCTTTCCAATCGCTGGTTTCAACGGCCACGCCGTCCTCATACAGGTAGGCCTTTACCGCGGCGAGGGAATCCCTGCCACGCTCTTCCACCAGCCACACACTTGCCTTGCTGGATGTTCCATAGTACAAGGTCGTATAGCAGTCGAAGGAGTAGCTCCCGGCTGAGACCGTTTTGTGTCTGGAATCAATTACCTTCTGATAGTTGTAGGGCGCAACTGTGCCGTCTTGTGAAGCATCAGCGGCAACCGCGGAGACAGCCAGCGGCAGGCACAGGGCCAGTACCAAGCTCAGGCCCATTATGCGCTTTTTCATATTTCCACCTCCAATTTTTCAATAAAAATTATATTGATCCCCATAAGGCGTCCTTTATTGACATTGATTTCTCACCTGGTGCTTCTAAACTGTTATCACCCCCTTCCACCCGCGTATTCCTGGGGCCGCTTACGCCCTCTTTTCCGCAGTGGTCAGGGTCATGGTCTTGGACTTGTCACCCGTCCAGACCGTGACGGTGGCCACGGCCCAGTCGGTTCTGCCGGGGGCCAACTCTGCTTTTGCGGGGGACATGTACTGGAACAGGGGGCCGCCGAATTCTTTTTTATCGCCCTGTAAACCTTTTTGCTTGCAACTTTTGATCAAACAATCCAATCCAATTGATGACAGGAGGACCGTTCCGGTAATCAACAAACAACATCCCGCAATTCGGACAGTTCTGTGTGGCAACGTATGCTACACTCGGTCGGAAACGATGTGGGCCATCCAAAAGAATTACATCAGCAACATCCAGTTGGCGTTTCCGAAACCTTTTTTTCAGGCTTGACCAGCGCCAATGGAAATCCGTATCCGTAACGAACGCCAACCCGGTACTATTCATGGTATGGAGGTATCCCTCCTGTAAATCGCTGTTGCAGATAGGACATTTTTTCAAAAAAACCGCTCCTTCTTGTGAGAAAGAATATAATCAGTGGGTAAAGGAAAGGACCATGTTACCCCATGCAGCCGTAACCCAGTCATACGCTGGTACATTTCTAAATGCAATTGATGTTTCATATGGATAATCAAAATCCAGAAATTCGTAACTTCGATTCAGACCGTTACAGTTATTTCGTCTTCTATCCCCAGAGAACATGCGTATTCGTAGCGCCGTTGAATTAATTCTCGAATTTCTATTGGTAACTGGTCATTGCCGGCAAGTGTGTTCATATCAGAAGCAGATGACAACTCTTGCCGTTCCTGTAAAACATATTCTCCGTTCACTTCACGAAAATACCGTCCGTCTTTCGTTTCCAAAACCCCTTCAAATTCGCTTTCATGCAAGCCGAGCAAAGCAGTATCTTTTTCATCTGGTTGTAAAATATTTGCAGCTCCTGACGCCGGCACCATAAGACATACGCAAAGAAATACGTACACATCCTCCAGGGTTCTTACTTGTTATCACCCCCTTCCACTCGCGTCTTCCTCGGGGCCGCTTACGCCCTCTTTTCCGCGGTGGTCAGGGTCATGGTCTCGTACAAGCGACCAGACCAGGCGGTAACGGTTGCCACCGCCCGGTAGGTACTGCCGGGGGTCGCCATGTAGGAGCCAGAAGCGGTTGCCCGTTGGCTTCCGTTTTGAGAGTCGCTCCAGGTTTCCAGGGTCTTCCAGGTGTTCCCCACTTTCTCCTGAAGTACCACCTCCACTTCTGTCTTGGTCACCACGCCATCCTGTCCATCTACCCAGGCTTTGACAAATACCGTCCCTCCAGACAAATTCAAGCTGCATCTCTTGTCCTTTATGTACGTGGCATAAGGGACAATTTCCCCCTGTATGTTTCGGACCACAGGCGTTTCGGCGGCGTAAGTATAGGCGGCAGTGGACAGACATAGTGTCAAGCACAGCGCCAGAGCGGCCCAGCGTTTCATTCGGAACATAAAAATCACCTCCTCTCTTTTGCTTCTATACATATTAACAATTGAGAAGGCAATTTTTGGACAAGATTTTCAATAATTTTCGAAATTTTTTATTCGATTCCCTGTGCTATCTGCTCCAATTCCTCTGAGGAGATGTCAACTCCACTCAAAATATTGAAAAAATACCCTTCCGTCCAGACGAGCGTACACTCTCTGTTTTTAGTAACTTCCATAGCCCTTGCGCCATGAATATTTATATGCCTTACTTCAGCGTCCTCTGTATCTATGCCATAGACCCCTGTGACAGTTTCATCCACAACCGCCCTCCGCAGCTGGAAGACCGCGCCATTTTTATGCTCAAAATGGACATAGCAATTATGCCGGTCCTCTCTCCGCTCCACTTCTGCAAAGCCTTGGGGCACATAAGAAAACACGGTCTTATCTGCCCTCGCGTCCGCCACTCCCTCTCCGGAGTAGGTAAAGTGGGTCATCCCGATATCGTCCAGTATCTCCACGATTATCTGGACAAAAGCCTCCCGGAAGGCCTGGGACGTCATCAGCCCGGCAAAGGTCACACTGAGCACGGCCAGCAGGATCACCGCCGCCCTTCTGGCCTGGGCCAGGGCGGTCCTGATCCAGGGCGGCTGTTCCTGCCGCCGGAGCAGTCCCTTCATTTTTTTCAAAAATCTGGGGGATGGCTGGTACACAGGCACATCTCCCCGCGCGGGGGTGGCGGAGGCCAGCCACAGGTCCCGTGCTGCCGCCCCATGGTGATACAGCAGCTCGTCGGTTATGTTCATACCTCCACCCCTTCCCCTTCCAACAGCTCTTTCAATACCCGTTTTCCCCTCTGGATGCGCTTTGCCACAGTCCCCGGCGTCAGATCCAGCATGGCCCCAATCTCCCGGTCATCAAAGCCCTGGTCATATTTCAGCAGAATCGGCTCCCTGTACTGGACGGGCAGGGCCGCTATGGCCCGGGCCACGGCATTGCCCTCCTCCAGTCTGTCCATGGGAGTGGAAGAAAGCTCGCCTTCCAATTGATCCTCATCCAGCCCCAGGCCCCATTGCCGTTTTCTTTTTTTGTACAGGTTGATCGCCTGCCTCTCAACTATTATAACAACCCAGGCCCTGGTTTTTGGACAGACCGGATCAGAAATTTTTTCAATATGCTCCGCAATTTTGATAAAAGCGTTGTGGACCGCATCCTCCGCGTCCCGTTCATGCGCCAAAATTCGGTTCGCCACATAAAACATCAGATCGCGGTAGGTGCTGTATATCTCTTCAAAGGCGTTTTTTTCTGTTTCTGATGAAATCAGCTCCAAATAAATCAACATATTTCATTCTCCTCCTCTCTTCATTCTACCAGAACGTCCCCCTTCCCGCACCTTTTTCCTCAAAATAAAAAGACGGAGCCCCGTCCGCCTTACGCGGCACAGGGCTCCCGTCCGGTTGTGTATTTTTAAATCAGCTGTCTGCCACCGTCCCCCGTATCCACTTTCCGCTCCGCACCCGGAGGAGGGATACCGTGGCGCCGACAGCCCATCCGGCAGGGATGGACCACCAGATGGAGTTGGCGCCCAGGGGGGTGAGATAGGCCAGGAAATAGGCAATGGCCACCCGGGAAACCAGGTTTGACATGGAGCTGAGCGTAAAGGCCGCCATGTCCCCCGCCCCGCGGAGCATTCCGTTGGGCACAAAGAGCAGGCCCATGAGAATATAAAACGCGGAAACGGTGTGCATATATGCCAGCCCGTAACCCAGGGCCCCCGATGTATCCGCCGGATCCAGAAACAGGCCCAGCAGCTGATTGCCGAACAAAAACAGGACCAGGGTCAGGATCAGGGAGAACGCCACCACCATGGTCAGACAGGCCCGCAGGCCCTGGCGCACCCGGTCGTACTTGCCCGCCCCGATATTCTGGGCGGTATAGCTGGACATGGCGTTGGAAAAGTTCATATTGGGCAGCATAGCCAGTGTGTCGATTTTGGTGGCAGCGGTGTAGCCCGCCACCAGCACCTTTCCGTAAGAGTTGACCAGCCCCTGCATCATCATCATGGACAGGGACACCAGGGACTGCTGCAGCATGGAGGGCAGGCCGATCTGGGCAATCCGCCTTACGGCCACCATGTGGAACAGGGGGATTTTCTCTCCCTCCCGCTCCGGTTCGCAGGGCATGTGCTTCAGCCGACTGATCATCACGCACAGAGAGGCCACGGCGCACATTCCCTGGGCAATTAAGGTGGCCCAGGCCACACCGGCCACCCCCATCTCAAACCGGATGACAAACACCAGGTCAAGGACAATGTTGGTCAGACTGGAGATCATCAAAAACACCAGGGGTGTCTTGCTGTCCCCCTGGGCATTATAAATGCCGTTGAGGGTGTTGTACAAAAACAGAAACACCGCCCCGCCGAAGTAGATGCGCAGATACAGCCCGGAGTCCGCCATAATATCCGGGTCAGTCCCCAGCAGCTGCAGCAGCGGCCCGGACAGCAGCGAACCCAGCGCCATAATAATCAGGCCCAGTACGCTCAGGGAGATAATGGCGGTGGAGATGGTCGATTTCATCTCATGGATGCGCTTGGCCCCGAAGAGCTGGGACACCACCACGTTGCACCCCATAGACAATCCGGAGGCCACCGCCACCGATAAAAACACAATGGGGAAGGAGGAGCCCACAGCGGCAACCGCGTCCTCACCCACAAATTTCCCCACCACAGCGGTGTCCACCATGTTGTACAGCTGCTGAAACAGGTTGCCCGCCACCATGGGCAGGGAAAAGAAAAACAACAGGGGCAGGGGTTTGCCCTCTGTCAAGTCTTTAACCATCGGCGTCCTCTCCTCTCTTAAACTGGGTTACGTTGTCCACAATGCGGGTCAGCAGGCTGTCGTACAGGGCGCGCTCCTCCGGAGTAAAGCCCTGGTAGCTCACCCGGTTCCAGTCGTTTAATACTTCCTGCACCCATCCTGCCAGCTCCGCCCCATCCGGGGTCAGCGCCACCAGCTTCTCCCGGCGGCACTGGTCGCTCACCCGCCTGACCACCAAGCCCTGGTCCTCAAGGCGGACCACTGCCCGGGCTATGGCTCCTTTGTCAATCACAATACGGCGGGCAATATCCTCCTGGCGCAGTTTTCCCTCCCTGGCCAGCAGGCGGAGCACCATGCCTTCCATGGGCAGCAGCCCTCTCTGCTCCAGCCGGTCCCGAATATACTGCCGCTCCAGGCGGCGGAAAATTTCAATGCGGTCCTGCATAAATCCGCAGGCCTCCTTTTGTTGCAACACTCAACTGTTGTATTTTACAACAATATGCCCCTCAAATCTATCCGCAAAAACACCAAAAAAACGGGCCTGTACCTCCCCGTTTCCCGAAATAGTCATTTTTTCATTGTCTTCACTTAAAAAAGAGGGTACACTATCTTCAAACCCAAACTGAAAGGGGGCGGCCCCATGGATATTCAAGCATTGACCGCCGCTCAGCGGTCCTATTTCCGCACAGGAGCCACCTTGGATCTGGGCATGAGGAAAGAGGCCCTGGCTCGGCTGGAGCAATCCCTCCACGCCCGGGAGGGGGAGCTTTTGGCCGCCCTGAACGCCGACCTGAACAAATCCCCCTCCGAGGGCTATTTATGTGAGATGGGGCTTGTCTTTTCCGAGCTATCCTATCTAAAAAAACACCTGACCCGCTGGTCCCGGCCCCGCCGGGTCCCCACCCCTTTGACCCAATTTCCCGGAAAGAGCGCCGTTATCCGGGAGCCCTATGGTTCGGTTCTGGTCATGTCCCCCTGGAATTATCCTCTGCTGCTATCCTTGTCCCCCCTGATCGGGGCAGTTGCCGCCGGAAACTGCTTCATTTTAAAGCCCTCGGCCTATGCCTCCGCCGCCTCCGCCGCTCTGGGCCGGCTGATCGGGGACTGCTTTCCTCCGGAGCATGGAGCAGTGGTAGAGGGGGGCCGGGAGGAAAATCAGTCCCTGCTGGACCAGCCCTTCGACTACATCTTCTTCACCGGCGGCGCGGCAGTGGGCCGTCAGGTCATGGAAAAGGCCGCCCGGCACCTCACCCCCGTCACCTTGGAGCTGGGCGGAAAGAGCCCCTGTGTGGTGGACAGGACCGCTGACCTGAACCTTGCCGCCAAACGCATTGTCTTCGGCAAGCTTCTCAATTGCGGCCAGACCTGCGTGGCCCCCGACTACCTGTTGGTGGACCGGCAGGTGAAGGGGGAGCTTCTTTCCCGCATCCGCTATTGGATAACCTCCATGTACGGCCGTAACCCGCTTGACAACCAGGGGTACGTCCGCATGGTAAACCGGAAGCATTTTGACCGGGTACAGGGCCTGATAGACCCGGCCAAGGTGGTATACGGCGGTAAGGCTGACCCTGAAACACTGAAAATCCAGCCCACCCTTTTAGATGGCATCACCCCCGGGGATCCGGTGATGGAGGAGGAAATTTTTGGTCCCCTGCTTCCGGTGCTGGAGTTTGATACGCTGGATCAGGGGGAGGATTTTATTCTGAACCGGCCCAGACCTCTGGCCCTGTACCTCTTCTCCCAGGACCGGGCCGCCCAGCACCGGTTTATCCGGCGCATTCCCTTCGGGGGAGGCTGTATCAACGACACGGTGGTTCATTTGGCCAATCCCCGGCTGCCCTTTGGAGGGACGGGGGAGAGCGGCATGGGGTGCTACCACGGCCGATACACCTTTGACACCTTTTCCCATCCCAAGGGCATCCTTTTCTCTTCCACCCGGGCGGACCTGCCCTTCCGCTATCCCCCTTATACCCAGGGGCAGGAAAGGCTTATCCGGAGGTTTTTGAAATAACCGGCACAGACTATTTCAGCGCCAGCCGCCGGTGTAAAACCGGGAGCACTGGTTTACTCTTTTTCGTGGTGTGGAGCCATCACGGCAGATGACCCCTTTGGTCAAAAAGGCGTCAGATGACAAAAAACGGGACGCATCTTCAGATGCGTCCCGTTTTTACAGCCCCAGCCCGTAAATTCGATTGGCGTTATGGAAGAATACATTCTCCCAATACTTCTCCGGTACAATGCCCTGAATAAAGCGGATATACTCCCCCAGATTGACAATGGGCCAATCCGTCCCATACATTATATCGTCCCACTGGGCAATGGCAATGAGCCAGGTACGCAGGAGGGAGACATACCCCGCCTGCTCCCGAAAATACTGCTCCAGATCCACACGGCCCTCCAGCAGCCCGGACAGGTCGGCAGCCACGTTGTGGTTCTTCTCCACCACGGCGGCGGCGCACTCGAAAAACGGATTGCCGAAGTGGCACATCACGAATTTTGTCTTCCGGTTGTCCGCCGCCGTCTCGTCCAGCACCATGGGGTGGCAGTATTTCAGATGGGCCCTCGGGTGGGCAGTCAGCCCCATATGAACCGCCACCGGCTTATCATACCGGGCCGCCAATTCATAGATGGGCTGGTACATAGGGTCGGACAGCCACACATGGTTATAACCAGGGTAGAGCTTGACTCCGCAGCACGCGTCCCGTTTCAGATGCTCCTCCACCCGGTCGGGCAGGTCGGGAATCAACCGCTTTCCCCCCTCCATCAGCGTACTGTCCAGCCCGACACAGTAGTGAAACAAATCGGCGGGGTAGCTGTGGTAGCTCACCTCCAGGCTCCGGTTTCCCATCACCACTCCGTGGACCAGGTTCAGTTCCCCGTATACCTGGCGCAGATGTTCAACCGAATTTTTATGTCCAACTCCCTCCGCCATTGCATCGGTGCGGGGCTCCGATGGAAACAGGTGCAGATGGGCATCAATGATCCTCATAATCAAATTCCTTTCTATCCCACGGGAGAAGCGGGCAGGGCGCTGGAGGCGCAGAAGACGTAAGCACCCTGACTCCGCATTGTCTTTAAACAGAACCCCTGGAAATCCCTCTATCACTTGCGGGAGGGATTTGACCCTTCCTTTTATTATCGCTCTATTATACCAGTCTTTTTGCCGTAACAAAAGCCCTTCTCTCCGCCAAAAAATCTTTTATATGATGTGCTTCTCTTCCACGCCTCTGCGCCAGCAGCGCACCCAAAACCATTTTTCTTTAAAAAAATCCCGTTCCTTTCGGAACGGGATTTTTATTTCAACTTAATTACACCAGCTGGATAATGGCCATCTCAGCGGCGTCGCCGCGGCGGGGGCCAATGCGGACGATGCGGGTGTAGCCGCCGTTGCGTTCGGCGTACTTGGGCCCAATCTCCTTAAACAGCTTGTTGGCCACGTCCTCCTTGGTGATAAAACCAAGGGCCTGACGGTAAGAGGACAGGGTATTGTCCTTGGCCAGAGTAATCATCTTCTCAGCCACGGGAGCGACCTCTTTGGCCCGGGTAACGGTAGTCTTAATCTGGCCGTTCTCCAGCAGGTAGGTGACCATGGCGCGCAGCATAGCTCTGCGCTGATCGCTGGTGCGGCCCAGCTTGCGGTTCTTCAAAGACATGATAAGCACTCCTTCGACCTCGCGTGGCGAGATCAGGCATAAATTCGTTCATTCGGCCCAGCGGCCCGGAAACCCATTGGGGACGGAGGTTCATCCCCCGTATGTGAAACGGAACGTTACATACTTTCACATTTCCCGCAGAACGCCAGAATCAGGCGCCCTTAGTTATTATTTTCGTCGCTGGCCAGGGACAGACCCATCATAGCCAGCTTATTGATGACCTCTTCCAGGGACTTACGGCCCAGGTTTCGAACCTTCATCATCTCTTCCTCAGTCTTGGAAATCAGGTCCTCCACCGTATTGATGTTGGCCCGCTTCAGACAGTTGTAAGAGCGGACGGACAGGTCCATATCATCAATGGTCATCTCCATTACCTTGTCCCGCTGAGCCTCGGCCTTCTCCACAACTGTGGATTTGTTGCCCATTGTCTCTGACAGGTCGGTAAACAGGGTAAAGTGATCGCACAGAATACGAGCTCCCAGGGAGACGGCATCCCGGGCGTCAATGGTACCGTTGGTCCAAACCTCCAGCGTCAGCTTGTCGTAATCTGTGGCATCTCCCACACGGGTGTTCTCCACAGTGTAGTTGACCTTGCGGACGGGGGTGTAAATGGAATCCACAGGAATCATTCCAATAATGGACTGAGCCGGCTTGTTCTTGTCAGCCGTCACATAACCGCGGCCGTGAGACAGAGTCAGCTCCATGGACAGAGTAGCGTCAGGACCAAGTGTGGCGATATGGAGATCAGGATTTAAAATCTCCACATCGGCGTCCGCCTTGATATCCCCGGCAGTCACTTTGCACTCGCCGGCAGCCTCAATGTGGACAGTCTTGACACCCTCGCAGTACAGCTTGGCAATAATCCCCTTCACGTTCAGGACGATTTCTGTGACATCCTCCTTCACACCGGGGATGGTGGTAAACTCATGCTGGACACCGGCGATCTTGATGGAGGTCACCGCGGTGCCAGGCAGAGAGGACAGCAGGATCCGACGCAGGGAGTTGCCAAGGGTTGTGCCGTAGCCTCGCTCCAGGGGTTCCACGACGTATTTGCCGTAGGAAGCGTCTCCAGGATTTTCCACACATTCAATGCGGGGCTTTTCAATTTCTACCATATGCTAGGATACCCTCCTTTTCTCGGCGGTGCTCTCTCACCGCCTCATTCAGCTCACCAATATCTGAGGGTTGTCTAAGTCTTTTCTCAGTCAGCGGCTGGAGCCCCGCCACGGCCGGCCCTGCGGCCCGCCATGGCGGCGTACTCCCACCACAATTAAAATTACTTAGAATACAGCTCGACGATGAGGTGCTCTTCCACGGGGAAGTCGATGTCATCCCGGACAGGCATGGCAACAACGGTACCCTGGAGGGTATTTTTATCGCGGGTCAGCCACTTGGGCACAACCACCATGGGGGCATCCTCGCCCAGCAGGCCCTTGAACTTGACGGAGGAGCGGCTCTTCTCCCGCACCTCAATCACGTCGCCGGTCTTTACCAGGTAGGAGGGGATGTCCACCCGCTGGCCGTTGACCATAAAGTGGCCGTGGGTGGTCAACTGACGGGCCTCGCGGCGGGTCTTGGCAAAGCCCAGACGGTATACCACATTGTCCAGCCGGCGCTCAATGAGGGTCAGCAGGTTCTCACCCGTCTTGCCCTGCATGGCAGAAGCCTTCTCGTAGTACATATGGAACTGCTTCTCCATAATGCCGTAAACAAACTTGACCTTCTGCTTCTCAGTCAGCTGCAGGGCGTACTCGGACTGCTTTTTACGCACGTTGGCCTTGGGGTTGCGGTTGGTGTTCTTCTTGGCATAGCCCATGGCGGCAGGAGACAGGTTAAGCGTCTTGCACCGCTTGGCGATGGGCTGCATATTTCTAGCCATGTGTCAAAAACCTCCTTCTCTGATCAGACGCGGCGGCGCTTCGGGGGACGGCAGCCGTTGTGGGGGACAGGGGTCACATCCTTGATCATGGTGACCTCCAGACCCACGGCCTGCAGTGCCCGGATAGCGGCCTCACGGCCGGCGCCGGGGCCCTTTACAAAGACCTCCACGGTCTTCAGGCCATACTCCATCGCAGCCTTGGCCGCAGTCTCAGCGGCAGTCTGAGCGGCGAAGGGGGTGGACTTACGGGAACCACGGAATCCCAGACCACCGGAGGAGGCCCAGGACAGGGCGTTGCCCTGCGCGTCAGTGACGGTGACCATGGTGTTGTTGAAGGAAGAGCGGATATGCACCTGGCCCTTCTCTACGATCTTACGCTCGCGGCGCTTACGCACCACTTTCTTACCCTTGGTATTCGCAGCCATGTGTATCCCTCCTTACTTCTTCTTGTTAGCGACGGTACGCTTGGGACCCTTGCGGGTACGGGCGTTGGTCTTGCTGCGCTGGCCGCGGACAGGCAGCCCTCTGCGGTGACGGATGCCGCGGTAGCAGCCGATTTCGGTCAGCCGCTTGATGTCCATTGCCACGTTACGGCGCAGGTCACCCTCCACGGTATAGCTGTTGGCGATAACCTCGCGCAGCTTGGCCTCATCATCCTCGGTGAGGTCCTTCACGCGGGTGTCGGGGTTGATCCCGGCCTCGGCCAGGATTTTGTTGGCGCTGGTGCGCCCAATGCCGTAGATATAAGTGAGGCCGATCTCAATTCGCTTCTCTCTCGGCAGGTCAATACCGGCAATACGAGCCATTTATTACAGCACCTCCAATTAACCTTGTCTCTGCTTATGCTTGGGGTTTTCGCAAATTACCATGACTTTGCCCTTGCGCTTAATGACTTTGCACTTCTCGCACATGGGCTTCACGGACGGTCTGACTTTCATTGTTAAAACCTCCTGAATGCCTGAATGGCCCCGTCGTCGTCGCAAGCTGCGTATCACTCGCCTCCGCGTAAACACGAAGGCTCGCTCACTCCGCTGCTCCTCCTCTCCGACCGCGACCCACTTTGTTGGGCTCACGGTCGGAGGCGGCCTGCGGCCGCCACTGGGAACGCTCCCCTGGAGGCAAGGCTCCAAAGGAACCAGCTTGCCACGGCGCGGTCGTTGATAGTTACTTAGATCTCCAGGTAATACGGCCTCTGGTGAGGTCGTAAGGTGACATCTGAATGGTCACCTTGTCGCCGGGCAGAATGCGGATAAAGTTCATCCGCAGCTTTCCGGAAATATGTGCCAGGATGATGTGGCCGTTTCCGATATCCACATGAAATGTGGTGTTGGGAAGAGATTCGACAACGACTCCTTCCAGCTCAATCATATCGTCTTTAGCCAAACGTGATTCCCTCCTTGAAGGCGGCCAGCGCCCGTCTCAGTTCCCGGTCAGACACCGGTTCTCCTTGCTGCAGCTTCCTGACGGTCGGATGATTCCATTGGGCCGCATCCATCGGCTGTACATGCCTCTGGTTTTTCCGTTTGGGCCGGGCACTCTTCCGCCGCTTGCCGTCGGCCAGCAGCAGATCAGTCCCCGCCATGCCCATTACAAAGAACAGCCCGTTTTGATCCCGTCCCGCTTCCGCGCGGACAATCCGGCCAGTGTAATGATCCATAGATTCACGCTCCCACGGCGGTAAGAATTTCGGGCTCACCGTCCGTGATCAGGATACTGTTTTCATAGTGGGCTGTCAGGGAGCCGTCCAGGGAGACGGTGGTCCATTTGTCGGACAGCACCTTAACTTGCCAGTCTCCGGCGCACACCATGGGCTCCACCGCGATGGTCATGCCCGGCAGCAGCCGGGGACCATGGCCTGCGGGGCCGTAGTTGCGCACCTCGGGGGGCTCATGGAGCTTGGCGCCTACGCCGTGGCCCACAAAGTCCCGGACCACGGAGAAGCCGTTGGCTTCCACATACTCCTGGACCGCGTGGCCGATGTCAGACACCCGAAAGCCCTGGCGGGCATACTTCATGCCCTCCCAAAAGCTCTGTTCGGTTACCCGAATCAGCTTCATGGCCTCCTCGCTCACCTGGCCGCAGGGGAAGGTACCGGCGCAGTCGCCGTGGAATCCGCCGATAAAAGCGCCCACGTCCACACTGACAATGTCTCCTTCTTTCAGCTTCCTGGGCCCGGGAATGCCGTGAATGACTTCCTCATTCACAGAAATGCAGGCGGAACCGGGAAATCCGGCATAGCCCAAAAAGGAAGGCTTTGCTCCGTGGCTTTCGATGAAGCGGCGCACCGCAGTGTCAATTTCATGGGTGGTGACCCCGGGGGCCACCATGGACCCGGCCAGAGCACGGGCCTGGGCGGTAATCCGTCCGGCCCGGCGCATTGCCTCGATCTCCCGGGGGGATTTCAGCGAGATCATTTCCACTCCCATCAGATACCCAGAGCCTCCATAATCACTTGGGTCGTTCTCTCAATGGTGGCCTGATTGGCCACAGGGAAGAGAATTCCCTTGTTCTCATAGTAGCCCTTCAGCGGCTCTGTCTCCTCGTGATAGACCTCCAGCCGGCGGCGGACCGTCTCAATCTTGTCGTCGTCCCGCTGAACCAGGGGGCCGCCGCAAGCATCGCACAGGCCTTCCGCCTTAGGGGGCTTTGCTTTCACGTGGTAGGGCGCGCCGCAGGTGGAGCAGACCCGCCGGCCAGACATGCGCTCCTCGATCTCCCGGTCGGAAATCTCGATGGAGAGCACATGGTCAAAGACAATGCCGGACTGATCCAGAGCCTCAGCCTGGCCGATGGTGCGGGGCACCCCGTCCAGAATATAGCCGTCAGCACAGTCTGGCTGCTCCAGCCGCTGAGCGATAATCCCGATGATCACGGAATCGGGGACCAGCTTGCCTGCGTCCATATAGGACTTGGCCTCCAGCCCAATTGGGGTGCCGTCCTTAATGGCGGCACGGAGAATATTGCCGGTGGAGATGGTCGGGATACCCAGCTTCGCGCTGAGAATCTCAGCCTGAGTTCCTTTGCCGGCGCCTGGGGCGCCCAGCAGAATCAGCTTCATTCCCATACTCTCCAGCTCCTTCTTACTCCAGGAAGCCCTTGTAGTGCCGCATCAGCATCTGGGCCTCCATCTGCTTTACAGTTTCCAGCGCCACGCCCACCACGATGATGACGGAGGTTCCGCCGATGGCCAGGGAGTGGTACCCGAAGATATTGCCGGTGATGATGGGGGCAATGGCCACCACGGACAGGTACAGAGCGCCGAACATGGTGATCTTGCTCAGGACCTTGGCAATAAAATCGGCGGTGGGCTTTCCAGGACGGAAGCCGGGGATAAAGCCGCCGTTCTTCTTCAGGTTGTTGGATACCTCAATGGGGTTAAACTGCATGGTAGCATAGAAGTAGCTAAATCCAACAATGAGGATGAAATACAGCACACTGTAAAATACTTTGGTGGTGTCAAAGAGCCGCATCATCATGTGCTCCTGTCCCCAGCCGGCAAAGGCGCCGATGGTGGCGGGCAAAGAGGCGATGGACTGGGCAAAGATGATGGGCATGACGCCGGACATGTTCACCTTCATGGGAATGTGGGTGGACTGGCCTCCGTACATCTTCCGGCCGACAACCCGCTTGGCGTACTGCACCGGCAGGCGGCGCTCGGCGTTGGAGATGAAGACAATGAAGACAACCAGAGCCAGCATGCCGATGATAATCACAGGGATCATCCAGGGGGCCAGGGCCAGCTTCAGCTGAGCCTGGGCCTGAGCAGTGCTCATGCCCATTCCGGTGAGGGTCTCCATAGTGATGGTGCCGTTCTTGACTCCGCTCCAAACGTTCACGCCGCTGATGCAGTCGCTGACCATTCTGGGGAAACGGGAGACAATGCCGGCAAACAGAATGATGGAGATGCCGTTGCCGATGCCGAACTCAGTGATCTGCTCACCCAGCCACATCAGGAACGCGGAACCGGCGGTGAAGGACAAAACGATAACGACGCCCACCCAGATGGCATTCAGGCTGCCGCCCTGAATCAGATTGTAGCTCTTGATCAGGGAGTAGTAGCCGAAGCCCTGCAGCAGTGCAATGGCCACGGTGGTGTACCGGGTGATGGACGCGATCTTCTTCCGGCCCTCTTCGCCGCCCTCCTTGGCCAAACGCTCCAGGGCGGGGATGGCCACGGTAAGCAGCTGGATGATAATGGAGCTGTTGATATAGGGCTGAATGGACAGGGCAAACACGGTGGCCATAGAGAAGGCAGAGCCGCTCATGGCGTTCATCAGCCCCAAAATCGTGCCGCTTTGCATGGCCAGCTGATCGGCCAGCAGATCGGAGTTGATATAGGGGACAGGGATCGCGGAACCCAGGCGGAAGATCAGCAGCGCAAAGATGGTAAAAAGAATCTTTTTACGCAGTTCGGGCACTGCCCACGCGTTACGGATCGTCTGAATCATAATCAGACCACCTCCACCTTACCACCTGCAGCTTCAATCTTTTCCTTGGCGGAGGCGGAGAAGGCGGAAGCCTGGACGGTCAGCTTCTTGGAGATGCTGCCGTTGCCCAGAATCTTGACGCCGTACTCACACTTGGAGAGGATCCCCTTCTCCAGCAGAGCCTTGGCATCGACCACAGCGCCGTCCTCAAATTTTTCCAGAGCGGAGACGTTGACGGCCTCCAGGGGCTTAGCGAAAATGTTGTGAAAGCCGCGCTTGGGAATCCGGCGGGTCAGAGGCATCTGGCCGCCCTCAAAACCAACGCGGACACCGCCGCCGGAACGGGCCCACTGGCCCTTGTGGCCGCGGCCGGCAGTCTTGCCGTTGCCGGAACCGGCGCCCCGGCCCTTGCGGTAGGACTTGGCATTGGAGCCGGCGGCGGGGGAAAGTTCATGCAGATTCATGTCTCGCGCCTCCTTTTAGTTTTCCTCGGTGACCTGGAGCAGGTACCCGATGTGGGCGATTTTACCGCGGGTAGCCTCGTTGTCAGGCTGCACGGTTTTGTCGCCGATCTTGCGGAGGCCCAGGGCCTCGGCAGTCGCCTTGTGCTTGGCGATGCGGCCGTTCAGGCTCTTGACCAGCTCAATGTTCAAATTAGCCATTGTGAAGCCCTCCTTAACCCATGATCTCTTCCACGCTCTTGCCGCGGATACGGGCAACCTCCTCGGGGCTGCGCAGGGACTTGAGCCCCTGGAACGCCGCGGAGACCACGTTCTGCGGATTGTTAGAGCGCAGGCACTTGGTGCGGATGTCCTTGATGCCGATGGCTTCCATGACGGCACGGACAGGGCCGCCGGCGATGACGCCGGTACCGGGGGCGGCGGGCTTCATCAGCACGCGGCCGGCGCCGAACTCACCGATCACCTCGTGAGGGATGGTGGTGCCGGACAGCTGCACGGTAATCATGTTCTTCTTGGCATCCTCGATGCCCTTGCGGATGGCCTCGGGAACCTCGGCGGCCTTGCCCAGGCCGAAGCCCACGCGGCCCTTCTCGTCACCCACAACCATGAGGGCGGAGAACTTGTTCACACGGCCGCCCTTGACGGTCTTGGATACGCGGTTCAGATAAACCAGCTTTTCAATAAACTCGCTGGGCTCTCTTTCAAATCTAGCCATTGTCGTTTCCTCCTCCCTTAGAACTGCAGGCCGCCCTCGCGGGCGCCCTCGGCCAGAGCCTGTACGCGGCCATGATATACGTAGCCGCCGCGGTCGAAGACCACGTTTTCAATGCCCTTGGCTTTGGCACGCTCAGCCACATTGATGCCCACCTGCTTGGCGGCATCGGACTTGGTGCCTTCCACGTTGAAGTCCTTCTCCAGGGAGGAGGCGGAAACCAGGGTCACGCCGTTCACATCGTCGATGATCTGGGCATAGATGTTGGTCTCGCTGCGGAACACATTCAGACGGGGACGCTCGGGCGTGCCGGAAATCTTAGCACGCACGCGCTTGTGGCGCTTGATGCGCTGGGAACGGGTATCGGGTCTGTTGATCATAATGGCACACCTCCTTCTTACTTCTTGGCGCCGGTCTTACCAGCCTTGCGGCGGACGACCTCGTCAGTATACTTGATGCCCTTGCCCTTGTAGGGTTCGGGGGGACGCTTCTCTCTCACTTCGGCGGCGAACTGGCCCACCTGCTGCTTGTCGCAGCCGGCAACAATGATCTTGTTGGGGCCGGGGACCTCAATGGTAATGCCGGGAATCTCTTCCATCACGACCTGATGGGAAAAGCCCAGGTTCATCACCAGCTTGTTGCCCTCTTTGGCTACACGGTAGCCCACGCCGTTGACGTCCAGCTCCTTCTTGAAGCCCTCGGTGACGCCCACAACCATGTTGTGGATCAGAGTACGGGTCAGGCCGTGCAAAGCCCGGTTCTCCTTGGCGTCATTGGGACGGGTCACGTGAAGCACGCCTTCCTCCATGGCAATGGCCATGTTGGGGTTGAACTGCTGAGTCAGGGTGCCCTTGGGCCCCTTGACCGTGACAACATTGTTGTCCTCTACCTTAATCTCCACTCCGGCGGGGATGGAAATAGGCGCTCTACCAATTCTGCTCATTCCTATTAACCCTCCTTACCAGACAAATGCCAGGACTTCGCCGCCGACATGGGCCGCACGGGCCTTTTTGTCGGTCATAACGCCCTTGGAAGTGGATACGACGGCAATACCCAGACCGCGGAGAACCTTGGGCAGCTCGTCAGCGCCGGCGTACACCCGCAGGCCGGGCTTGGACACGCGGCGCAGGCCGGAAATAACCTTTTCCTTGCCGGCTCCATACTTCAGAGTGATGCGAATGACGCCCTGGGTGCCGTCGTCGATGAGCTGGAAGTTCTTGATATAGCCTTCCTCCAGCAGAATCTGCGCGATGGACTTCTTCATGTTGGACGCGGGAACGTCCACGGTGTCATGCTTGGCGTTGTTCGCGTTGCGGATACGGGTCAGCATATCCGCAATGGGATCGGTGATTTGCATGAGTGTTACCTCCTATTTAGATTACCGGTTTGACCGGTACAGACGGCAAGGTATCGGAGATTAGGTGCTTCCCCGACCTATTGACCGTCTCTGCGCCCGGTTGGGGCGGGCGCACCATAATATATATCAAAACCGCCTGCATCACAGCGGGATTGACCTCAGCCTCCTCCTGCTTCACAAAGCCGGACGGAACGCGGGGGGCCGCGTCGGTTTCCGGAACTCTTTTGCCAAACAGGGGAAATTCCCGCAATCGGCCTCCTTTCCCAGGCGGGTCGATTCCGGGCGCGCACTCCCGACAGCGTTGGGAGTTTATTGGATTGTCCTCACGGGGCACAATCGATTCATTATACCCTGTGTACACACTTTTTACAAGACTTTTTCACTCCGCACACGTGAAAGCGTGGTAAGATTTTTCCGGGAAGGAGCTTTCCAGCCCCTTCCCGGGAGTAGTCTTTGTGAAAAAACACTTGGTCGCTCTCTCCCGGCCGCTTTTTAGCAGCCGGACTGAGAGGGATTTTTTTCCTGGCTGCCTTCCTTTCAGCCCCAACGGGCCAAACTCAAAATTTACCAGGATGCCTTCTTCACGCCAGGGATCTGGCCCTTGTAGGCCAGCTCACGGAAGCAGATACGGCAGATGCCGTAGTTGCGCAGATAGGCGTGGGGGCGGCCGCAGATCTTGCAGCGGTTGTAGCGGCGGCTGGAAAATTTGGGCTCAGCCTGCTGCTTCAGAATCATAGATTTCTTAGCCATACTTTTTCCTCCTCCTTAGCGGCCGGCAAAGGGAGCGCCGATCTGCTTGAGCAGCTCACGGCCCTCCTCGTCGGTCTGGGCGGTGGTGCAGATGACAATGTCCATGCCGCGGATCTTGTCGATCTTATCGTACTCGATCTCGGGGAAAATCAGCTGCTCCTTAACACCCAGGGCGTAGTTGCCGCGGCCGTCAAAGGCATCGGCGGAGATGCCGCGGAAGTCACGGACACGGGGCAGGGCCACGTTAAACAGACGGTCCAGGAACTCCCACATCTTGGCGCCCCGCAGGGTGACCTTAGCTCCAATGGGCATTCCCTCACGGAGCTTGAAGTTGGCCACAGACTTCTTGGCCTTGGTAATCACAGCCTTCTGGCCGGTGATGGTGGTCAGATCGCTGACCACGGCGTCCAGAACCTTGGCGTTCTCACGGGCCTCGCTGCAGCCCACGTTGACCACGATCTTCTCCAGGCGGGGGATCTGCATGGTGGACTTATAGCCGAACTTCTGCATCAGAGCAGGAGCGACCTCGTCCTGATACTTCTTCTTCAGGTTGGGCGTGTTAGCCATTTCGATTCACTCCTCCTCTCTCAGATTTCAGCGCCGCACTTCTTGCAGACGCGGACCTTCTTGCCGTCGGCCAGCAGCTTGTGGGCGGGCCGAGTGGGCTTGCTGCACTTGGGGCAGACGCGCTGCACCTTGCAGGCGTACAGGGGGGCTTCCTTCTGGATGATGCCGCCCTGGTCGCCCTGCTTGCGGGGCTTGGTGTGGCGGGAGACCATGTTGACCTTCTCCACCACAACCTTTGCCTCTTTGGGCATAACCTCCAGGACCTTACCCTGCTTGCCCTTGTCCTTGCCGGACAGGACGATGACCAGATCATCCTTCTTGATGCTCATCTTATTCATACTCATTGACCTCCCTTACAGCACTTCGGGAGCCAGGGACAGGATCTTCATGTAATCCTTGTCGCGCAGCTCGCGGGCCACTGGGCCAAAGATACGGGTGCCGCGGGGATTCTTATCGTCCTTGATCAGGACGGCGGCGTTGTCGTCAAACCGGACATAGGAGCCGTCGGGACGGCGAACACCCCGAGCGGTGCGGACGATGACGGCCTTGACCACCTCGCCCTTCTTCACGGTGCCGCCGGGCTGAGCCTTACGGACTGAGGCCACGACCACGTCACCGATGTTGCCGAACTTGCGCCGGGAACCGCCCAGCACGAGAATGGTCTTAATCTCCTTGGCGCCGGTGTTGTCGGCAACCTTCAGATAGCTTTCCTGCTGAATCATACCGACACCTCCTTACTTCGCCTTCTCGATGATCTCAACCACGCGCCACCGCTTGTCTTTGGACAGGGGGCGGGTCTCCATGACCTTGACGCGGTCGCCCACGCCACACTGGTTGAGCTCGTCGTGAGCTTTCAGCTTATAGGTTCTCTTTACAATCTTCTTATACAGAGGATGGGCCACGCGGCCGGAGATGGCGACCACAACGGTCTTGTCCATCTTATCCGAAACCACCAGGCCGACTCTGGTTTTGCGAGAAGAAGTTCTGTTTTCCATTGTCTAATCCTCCTCTTATCGGCCGGCGAGCTGCTGCTCGCGGATGATGGTTTTAACCCGGGCGATATCCTTTTTGACCTCAGCGATGCGGATAGGGTTATCGAGCTGGTTGGTGGCGTGCTGGAGGCGCAGGTTGAACAGGTCCTTCTTCAGGTCCTGCAGTTTGGTCTCCAGCTCGGCGCCGGACATCTTACGGACTTCATTGGCCTTCATTACGCTTCACCACCCTTCTCGCTCTCCTCGCGCTTGACGATCTTGCACTTGACAGGCAGCTTGTGGCTGGCCAGTCGCAGAGCCTCGCGGGCGACCTCCTCGGAGACGCCGGCAATCTCGAACATCACACGGCCGGGCTTAACCACGGCCACCCAGTACTCGGGGGAGCCCTTACCGGAGCCCATGCGGGTCTCGGCGGGCTTCTCAGTTACGGGCTTATCGGGGAAGATCTTAATCCAAACCTTACCGCCACGCTTTGTGTAACGGGTCATGGCGATACGGGCGGCCTCGATCTGGTTGCTGGTGATCCAGGCGGGATCAGTGGCCTGCAGACCCCACTCGCCATAAGTGACGGTGTTGCCGCGGCTGGCCTTGCCCTTCATGCGTCCGCGGTGGACGCGGCGATATTTGACTCTCTTAGGCAGCAACATTACTGAGCGCCTCCTTCCTTCGGAGCAGTGGGAGCCGCGGGACGGGGAGCGCCCTGTCCGGCGGGACGGTTATTGTTATAGCCACCCTGGGGCCGGTTGTTGTTGTAACCACCGCCCTGGGGACGTCCGCCGCCCTGTCCGGCGGGACGGCCGCCGCCAAAGCCGCCGCCCTGGCGGTTGAAGCCGCCCGGCCGGCGGTCGCCGTCCCGGCGATCCCGGCGGGGACGATCCCGGCGGTCCTGATAGGGCTTGCTGGTATCCAGAGTGCGGGGGGTGGTGCGCAGGGCCTGAGTCAGGACCTCACCCTTGTAGATCCACACCTTTACGCCGATACGGCCATAGGTGGTGGCAGCCTCGGCAAAGCCGTAGTCAATGTCGGCCCGGAGGGTCTGCAGGGGGATGGTGCCGTCGTGGTAGTGCTCGGTGCGGGCGATCTCCGCGCCGCCCAGACGTCCGGCGCAGGACACCTTGATGCCCTTGGCCCCGGCGCGCATGGCGCGGCCCATGGAGTTCTTCATGGCCCGGCGGAAGCCGATGCGCTTCTCCAGCTGCTGGGCGATGTTCTCAGCCACCAGCTGGGCGTTGGTGTCGGTGTCCCGGACTTCCACAATCTTCAGGTCAACGGGCTTGCCGGTGAGCTTCACCAGCTGGGCCTCGATCTTCTTGATGTCCTCGCCGCCCTTACCGATGACCACGCCGGGACGGGCGCAGTGCAGGTAAATACGGGTCTTGGCGTTGTCCCGCTCGATCTCGATTTTGGGGATACCGGCGCCGTAGAGGGTCTTCTTCAGGTAATCGCGGATCTTCTTGTCCTCCACCAGCAGGTCGCCCACCTTCTCGTTGGAAGCATACCAGCGGGAGTCCCAATCCTTGATCACGCCCACGCGCAGGCCGTGGGGATTAACTTTCTGTCCCATATTGTTCCTCCTCCCTTAGCGCTCGCTCACGGCGATGGTGACATGAGAAGTGCGCTTGTTGATGCGAAACGCACGGCCCTGGGCCCGGGGCATAATCCGCTTGATGACGGGGCCGGGGTTGGCGTAGCAGGTGCTGACATACAGCTTCTCAGGATCCATCTGGTGATTGTTCTCCGCGTTGGCGGCGGCGCTCTTCAGCAGCTTGAGCACAGGCTCAGAAGCGGCCTTGGGGGTCTGCATCAGGATGGCAACAGCGGTGCCCACATCCTTGCCCCGGATCAGGTCCAGGACGATCTTCACCTTACGGGGAGAGATCCGCAGATATTTCAGATTTGCAACAGCTTCCATTGTCTCTCTCCTCCTTACTTACCAGTCTTGCTGCCCGCGTGACCCTTAAAGGTGCGGGTGGGCACGAACTCGCCCAGCTTGTGGCCCACCATGTCCTCAGTGACATAGACGGGCACATGCTTGCGACCATCGTGCACAGCAAAGGTGTGTCCAACGAAAGAGGGGAAGATGGTGGAGGCGCGGCTCCAGGTCTTCAGCACCTTCTTTTCGTTTTTCGCGTTCATTTCTTCGACCCGCTTCAGCAGCTCAGGGGCGCAAAAGGGGCCTTTCTTAATGCTTCTGCTCATCTTTTACTCCCTCCTTATTTGCTGTTGCGGCGCTTGACGATGAACTTATCGGTGCGGTTCTTCGTCTTGCGGGTCTTGTAGCCCAGGGCGGGCTTGCCCCAGGGGGTGACAGGGCCGGGACGGCCCACAGGGCTCTTGCCCTCGCCGCCGCCGTGGGGGTGGTCATTGGGGTTCATTACAGAGCCGCGGACGGTGGGCCGCCAGCCCATGTGGCGCTTGCGGCCGGCCTTGCCGATCTGGATGTTGGCCCAGTCGGTGTTGCCCACCTGGCCGATGGTGGCTTTGCAGTTCTCCCGGACATAGCGGACCTCGCCGGAGGGCAGACGGACCTGAGCCATGCCGTTCTCCTTGGCCATCAGCTGAGCGGCCACACCGGCGGCGCGGACCAGCTGAGCACCCTTTCCGGGATACAGCTCGATGTTGTGGATCATTTCACCCACAGGGATGTTGGCAATGGGCAGGCAGTTGCCGGGCAGGATGTCGGCGTCGGGACCGGTCATAATGATGTGGCCGGCCTTCAGGCCGTTGGGGGCCAGAATGTAGCGGCGCTCCCCATCCTCGTACTCGATCAGAGCGATGTTGGCGGAGCGGTTGGGGTCGTACTGCAGATTGACCACAGTGGCCTTCCCCTCTTTGTCCCGCTTGAAGTCGATGATGCGGTACTTCTGCTTGTTGCCGCCGCCGCGGTGGCGGACGGTGATGCGGCCGTAGCTGTTGCGGCCTGCGTTCTTGCTCAGAACCTCTGTCAGGCTGCGCTCTGGCTTGGCCTTCTTGTCAATCCCCTCGAAGGCGGACACAGTCATGTGACGGCGGGAGGGGGTTGTGGGCTTATAAGTCTTGATAGCCATTTCTCAATTCCTCCTTACACCATACCCTCGAAGAACTCGATGGACTTGGAATCGGCGGTCAGGGTGACCATAGCCTTCTTCCAGTTGGCACGGCGGCCAGCGGGGCGGTTGCCCATGCGCTTGGCCTTGCCCTGCATGTTCAGGGTGTTCACCTTGGCGACCTTGACGCCGAAGATCTCCTCGACAGCCTTGGCGATCTCGATCTTGTTGGCGGTCTTGGCCACCTCAAAGGTGTAGCGCTTCATCTCCGTCTGCTCCATGGACTGCTCGGTGATGATGGGGCGCTTAATGATATCATAAGCAGTGGTAGCCATTACGCGTACACCTCCTCAATGATCGCCAGGGCAGCCTTGTCGATGACCAGCTGCTTGGCGTTGACAATGTCATAGACGCTGAGGATCTTGGCGGTGGTGGTGACCACGCCGGGGATGTTCCGGGCGGACTTGACCACAGTCTCGTTCAGCTCAGGGGTGATGATCACGGACTTGGTGACGCCGGCGGCGTTCAGGAAGTCCTTCATGGTCTTGGTCTTGATGGCGTCCATCTTCAGCTCGTCCACCACCAGGACCGCGCCTTCGGCGGCCTTGGCGGACAGAGCGGACTTGAGGGCCAGACGCTTCACCTTCTTATTCAGGGTGTAGCTGTAGTCCCGGGGCTTGGGGGCAAAGACAATGCCGCCGTGGGTCCACTGGGGAGCCCGGGTAGAACCCTGACGGGCGTGACCGGTGCCCTTCTGGCGCCAGGGCTTCTTTCCGCCGCCGGAGACCTCGGCGCGGGTCAGGGCGCTCTGAGTGCCCTGACGGCAGTTGGCCAGGTGGTTCTTGACCACCTCGTGGACCACGACCTGGTTGGGCTCGATCCCGAAAACAGCCTCGGAGAGCTGGATCTCGCCGACCTGCTGACCGGCCATGTTAAACACGTTCGCTTTAGGCATGACTCAATCTCTCCTTTCCTTACTTGTTCCGGGCGGAAGCCTTCTGCGGGTTGACGCGGGCAGAAGCCTTCTGCGGGTTGACGCTGATACCGGCAGCGCCCTTCTTCTCGATGTTGTGCTTGACGGTGTTCTTTACAAAGACCACGCCGCCCTTGGGGCCGGGAATGGCGCCCCGGACTGCAATCAGGCCCAGCTCAGCGTCCACCTGGACCACGTCCAGGTTCTGTACGGTGATCTGCTCGTCGCCCATCTGGCCGGCGCCGTCGCGGCCCTTGAAGATGTGGCCGGGGGTGGTGCCGGCGCCCAGAGAGCCCTGATGACGGTGGACAGGGCCGCCGCCGTGGGTCATTCTCTTGATCTTGGCGCCATGGCGCTTAACCACGCCCTGGAATCCGTGGCCCTTGCTGACACCGGTCACGTCCACAAAGTCGCCGGCGGCAAAGACCTCGGCCTTCAGCTCGTCGCCCACTTCGTATTTGGAGCAGTCCTCCAGCGGGAACTCCTTCAGCACCTTCTTGAACGCCTCCAGGCCGGCCTTCTTCTGATGGCCCACCTCAGGCTTGGTCAGCTTGCGCTCAGGAACAGTCTCAAAACCCAGCTGAATGGCGTTGTAGCCATCCTTCTCGGCGGTCTTCTTCTGCACCACGGTGCAGGGGCCGGCCTGAATCAGGGTGACAGGCACCACGTGGCCGGCTTCATCGAAGATCTGGGTCATGCCGATCTTTTTGCCGATGATCGCTTTCTCCATTTGGATTTCCTCCTAATAAAGGTTATTGGTTGAAAAACTTAGGCATTGGACTCCCATTGGTTTTCCAACTTGACCCGCCTGTCTCTATGCGCGACAGGCAGCGGGTACACATGCTCAAAGCGCAGTCCGCATGGCTCTGTTTCCGCCTGCGGCGAAAACGGCGCCCGCTTTCTCGCTTTTCCGCTCCCAACCAGGCCCCGCTCTCGCCGGGCTTCGGTTTGGGGCGCGGGGGCAGTAAGCTCCAGGCTCCCCCGCTCGGGGATTCGGCACTTACAGCTTGATCTCGATCTCCACACCGGCGGGCAGCTCCAGGGACATCAGAGCCTCCACAGTCTTGGGGGAGGGCTTGATCACGTCGATGAGGCGCTTGTGGGTGCGGCGCTCAAACTGCTCACGGCTGTCCTTATACTTGTGGACGGCCCGCAGAATGGTAACGACTTCCTTCTTGGTGGGCAGGGGGATGGGACCGGAGACGGCGGCGCCGGTGCGCTTGGCGGTCTCCACGATCTTCTCAGCGCTCTGGTCGATGAGCTGATGGTCATAGGCCTTCAGGCGGATGCGGATCATTTCTTTCTGAGCTGCCATGGGTTGTTCCTCCTTAAATACATACGAAGTTGAGTTTTTGCTGTCTCGCTCGTCCTCCGTACGGTGAGCGTTTTCAATACACGTTACCGTGCGTATCACTCCCGGCCACGAAAAAACCGGCGCATTGACAGGCCGGTTCTCTCCATACCCGGGCGATATACGCCGTGTACAGACTCGCTCAGCCGCCCGATAGTCGGACATACTCCGCGGAAGTTACCTCTTTTCAGAGCAATCTCCCACATCATCGCAGACTGCGCCCTAACAGGCGCTCCGCTATCATACAACAACACCCCCGTGTGTGTCAAGGATTTTTTACAAAAAAATCTGGCGGTTTTCCACGAAGTTTTCAGGGCCGGATTTGTGCACCATATCTTGGGGCGGTTGCCCTCAAGGGGATACAAGAGGGCGGCCGCTCAAGGCCGCCCTCTCTCAGTCCCCTGCGTCACACCGGCGCGGGGAGCTTCCCTTTCCAGGTCCCAATGGAGGCTCCATCCTCTCCAAACAGCTCCAGATGGTAGGCACACCCCTGAAACCAGTCGGAGGAGAAGGGACCCTCCGGATACTCCACGGCAAACATCCATACGCCGTTTCCCAGGTCCCAGCCCCGTCCGGTGCTGCGGTAGTCCCATTCCCGGTAGCTCACATCCACTTCCAGCTCCCCCGAAATTGCCTGCCCGGGGATCTGAAGAAATATCTGACCGCCGCCGCTGTACAGCTGGGTAGACATCTGTCCCCCCTCCCGCACCGTCTCAATCCAATTGATATGTCCGGCGGTGAGGGGGACAGGGGAGGGGCCCTCTCCCAGGGGGAACTCTTCCAGGCGGCTCCATCTCCCACCCAGATAGCCCACCCGGGCCCGGCCATCCAGCACCCCCACTGCCCACCGATCAAACAGCGTAAACGCGGGCGCGTCCCCACCCCCCAGGTGGTTGACCTCTTGCGGTGCCAGGAACACCAGCTCCGACGGGCTGCACAGCCAGGTCCGCTCCAGCCGCCGGAACTCCATCTCCGCCGTGGGCAGGGGGTAGCCCGCCAGCCCCCACAGCCAAAGGCCGGCCACAAGGACAACTGTCAGGCTGACCGCCAGCTTTTTCTCCCGGCTGAGGTAGAGCTTCCTGTCCGCCCAGGCCTTCAGGGCGCTCTGCTCCCACCGCACCCTCAATCTCTTTTTCATCCCATCACCACCCGCTGAATTTCGTCCGTTTCCAGGGTGAAGCTGCCCTTGCCGAAGGCAAACTCCAGGCATGCCCGGTCTCCCTCCTGCCAGTCCCAGTCCCCATAGGCCACATAGGTGTCGTGGAACACGCCCCACTCCGCCCGCTCCAAGCCGCACAGCGTCTGATTGCGCCCCTCCTCCCAGATGGTCTGTACCTTGCCTGCATCCATGCTCCAAGCCCATCCGCAGGGTCCTGTCATGGTGAGCGCCCCCTGGAGGGCGGTTTCATTGATCCGTTCCCAGAACCGGGGGGAGGATACCCGGAGGGCTACCTGCACTCTGTCGGCGTAGGGACTGTCCTCCGGGTAGTCCAGGCAGGCCGCCCCCACGATTTGGAAGGTGTAGCCCCCCAGCCGTGCCTTCTCTCCCCGCGTGGGGCCGTACACCGTGGCGAACGCCCCCCAGAGGGGATGCCCGGCAGACTGGTAGTGGTCGTTGTTGACCACGCTTACCACGACCAAGACCGCCGCCAGGGGTGATGGCCGCCCGCTTGCTGGCCCGCCACAGCCACCCCAGCCAGGGCCTGTGGATGCGGGCCAGCTCCTTTCCGATCTCCCCGGCGTCCCCCATCTCGGCCAAGGCCCGCTTCTCCGCCTCCTCGTCCGTCATATCCGGAAAGATGCGCCGGAAATCCGCAGTCTTGTCCTCAACGTGGGCGGCCAGCTCTCCTCGCACCGCCCG